>R12__coassemble_195_pt1 | contig 24782 bp, 20 predicted proteins | sample R12__metabat2_low_PE_028 | metagenome-assembled genome bin R12
CGAAGCGTCCAAATACTGTACATATACTGTACATATACTGTACAACGGGCAGTGCGTGTAGTGAAAACCAGTGGGTTACGAAGGCCGTTTTTGGTGTCGGACGGGCGGCTGTCGTGTCAGGTTTTCTGCCACGCGGGGACGGAAATAATTTTTTGTTGTGCCAGCAGGCCCCAAATAAAAAAAAAATCCTATCTTTGCAGTTTCAATAAAAACGGCAAATAGTCCATATTTAATTCAAACGTTGAAAGATAGGAAGATGAAGAAGTTCACATCCCACATAATATCGAACCTGCGCATACTGTACCTGGTGTCGATTCTGGCCGTCACGGTGGCGCTGATCCTCGTTATGTTTCCCGACAACACGGTGCGCGAGCAGTACAGCTATGCCGTCGGCTCCTACTGGTACGGCGACGACCTGTATGCGCCCTTCGACTTCACGATTGTGAAAAACGAGAAGGAGAGCGGCCAGGAGACGAGCCGCATCCGTGAGTCGTCGCCCCTCTACTTCTACTTTGACAGCGCCGCGCGCGACAAGGCCGTCGCCAATGCGGCCCGTCTGCGCCTTTCGCCGCGCGAGGCCGAGCTGGCGCGTGAGGCGATGACGCTGGCCTACGGCTCGGCGGGCTACTGCAGCGGCATCGACGGCATCGGCGGCCATCCGCTGGTGGTGCTGACGGGCAATGTGGGCCGCGAGCTCGACACGGGTGCCGTGCTGACGCCTGTCGACATCGAACGCTTTGTGGGCGAGGCCGTTGCCGACTCGGCGTCGGCGCTGCGGCTGACGCGCCTGCTGACCGACTCGGTGCTGGCGCCCACGCTGGTGTACGACGAGACGCGCACCCACCTGGAGCTCGACTCGCGCCTGTCGCAGCTCTCCTATTCGTCGCGGATGGTGCAGAAGGACGAGCTCATTGTGTCGAAGGGGCAGCGCGTGGACGACGAGACGGCGCTGGTGCTGGCCTCGCTGGAGCAGGAGCAGAGCCGCCGCAGCATAGGCGACTACAACCTGCTGCTGCACTATCTGGGCCAGGCCCTGCTGTGCGTCATAGCCTTCGTGGCACTCTATATCTTCCTGAAAAACATACGCCATCCGATGCTCGACGACATCAAGAAGGTGACCTTCGCCTTCTTCATCGTCATCTTCATCTCGGCCGTCGTGGCGATGGTGGTGCGCGCCGACGCCTCGATGGTGCTCATCGTGCCGATGTGCGTGGTGCCGATACTGATGCACATATTCTTCGATATGCGCGTGGCACTCTATATCCACATCGTGGCCGTCATCATCATCGGCAATATGGTGCCCAACAGCTACGAGTTCATCTTCTACCAGCTGGTGTCGGGAATGATGAGCATCATCACCGTGCGCAACTTCGAGAAGCGCAGCAGCTTCTTCGCCGTGGCGCTGGTCATCTTCGGCACCTACTCGCTCATCTACATCGCCGGCGTGCTGAGCACCGACGCCAGCCTGGCCGGCCTGCAGCCCGAGCGGTTCCTGATCTTCTTTGTCAACGCGCTGCTCACCCTCCTCGCCTACCCGCTCATCTTCCTGTTCGAGAGGATGTTCGGTATGACCACCAACCTGACGCTGATGGAAATTTCGAGCACCAACACGCCAGCCCTGCGCGAGCTGTCGCAGAAAGCGCCCGGCACGTTCCAGCACTCGATGCAGGTGGCCAACATCGCCGAGGACCTCATCAACGAAATCGGCGGCAACGCCCTGCTGGCCAAGGTCGGAGCACTCTATCACGACATCGGCAAGATTATGGCACCACTCTATTTCACCGAAAACCAAAACAACGGCTTCAACCCGCACGACAACATTGACTATGAGGAAAGTGCGCACATCATAACCCAGCACGTCAAGGACGGCATCACGCTGGCCAAGAAGTACCGCCTGCCCAGCGAGGTGATGGACTTCATCCGCACCCACCACGGCACGACGGTGACGGGCTACTTCTACGCCCAGGCGCTGCAGCACAAGGGCGACGGCGAAATCAACATCGCCGACTTCCGCTATCTGGGCCCCACCCCCTTCAGCCGCGAGACGGCGGTGGTGATGATCGTCGACTCGGTGGAGGCCGCCTGCAAGAGCCTCAAGAGCCACGACAAGGAATCCATAAGCCGTATGGTGGACAACATCATCGACGACAAGATAAAGCACAATCAGCTGAACAACTGTCCGTTGACGCTGCAGGACATCACCCGCATACGCTCGTACATCAAGGACAGGATGATGAGCATCTATCACGTCAGAGTGGAGTATCCTGTGAAGAATTAATAGTGACAAGTGACAAGTGACAAGTGACACGAACGCGCTCGTTTCACAATTCACACAACCCAAGTGATTTCAATTTTCAATTCTCAATTATAAATTTTATGAAAAAAGCTCTCCCACACATCATCGCCATCGTAATAATGCTCGTTGCAGCGTGCATCTATTTTTCGCCGGCATTGGGCGGCGACATCGTCTATCAGGGCGATATGCAGAAAGCCGACGCTATGGCCCACCAGCAACGCGCCGCCGCCGACTCGACGGGCACCATTCCCAACTGGAACCCCGGAATGTTCAGCGGTATGCCCGGCTATCAAGTCACCGCCGAACCGCAAAGCTCGGTGTTCACGCCCCTCAAGGCGCTGCTCATTATGCGCCCCTTCGGCGTGGAACGCAACATCGGCGTGCTGTGGCTCTATCTCATTGGTTTTTATGTGGCTATGATTGCCCTGGGCTGCAGCCCCCTGATTTCGCTGCTTACGGCGCTGGCCTTCGGACTGGGGTCGTACAACATCATCATTATCGAAGCCGGCCATATCACCAAAGCCTGGGCCATAGCGATGATTGCCCCCGTCCTGGCAGGTATGGCGATGGCTTTCAGAGCTGGAAGCGGAAAGCGGAAAGCGGAAGGCGGAAAAAAACAAGCGGAAAGCGGAATGCGGAATGCGGAAAGCGAGGCTACCGCGGCAAACACTAACGCAATCACGCAATCACGCAATAACGCAATAATCAACTGGAAGCCCGTCGTTTGGGGCGCCATACTGTTCACGCTGGCACTGGGACTGCAGATCACCTTCAACCACATACAGATTACATTCTACACTGCCATCGGCGGCATCATTATGGGTCTGACGTATATGGTCTACGCGCTGAAAGACAAATGGTTCAAGCCATTTTTGGCCATTGTGGGCATCCTGCTTGCCGGATGCGCCTTCGCCTTGGGCGGCAACTATCGCCACCTTGCTGTCAATCAAGAATATTCGAAGGTTACGATGCGCGGCGGCAGCGAGATTAGCGTCAAGCCGCACGACATAGGCCTCGAGGACAAGGCCGAGGCCGAAGCCAACAGCGGCGGCGGACTCGACATCAACTATGCCTTCAGCTGGAGCTACGGCATCGGCGAGACCTACACGCTCCTTGTGCCCGGCGCTATGGGCGGCGGCTCGGGCGAGCGCGTTGCCGACGACAGCGAATGGGCACGCCGCACGGGCCAGAAGCAGGCACCCCTCTACTGGGGCGACCAGCCCTTCACGTCGGGGCCCGTCTATTTCGGCGCCATCGTCATATTCCTGTTCGTGCTGGGCTGCTTCATAGTGAGAGGTCCCGAACGCTGGTGGCTGGTCATCGCCACGCTGGTGGCCGTCGTTATGTCGTGGGGGCGCCACTGCCTGTTTGTCAACGAGTTTCTGTTCAACCACCTGCCGCTCTACAACAAATTCCGCACCCCCTCGATGAGCCTTGTGCTGGCCAATGCGGCAATGGCCATAATGGCGGCGCTGACGCTGAGCGCTTTAACGAAAACTAAAACGAAAACGAAAAGCATAACGAAAGCGGAGAAGGAAGACCATCTGAAGCTGAACAAGGCGCTGTATTGGGCTGGCGGCATCGTGGGCGGCATACTCCTTATCGGAATCGTGCTGGCCAAGACGAAGCTTGGATTTGCCGGCGGCGCCGACGAACAGTACCGCAGCCAGCTTGGCGACCAGTGGCCTATGTTCGAGAGCCTGCTTGTCGACGAGCGCCGTGCGCTGTTTGTCCGCGACTCGCTGCGTTCGCTGCTCTTTGTCGCGCTGGCTTTCGTCACCCTGTGGCTTTATGCCAACGACAAGATGAAAAAGAGCGGCTTAGTGCTGGCCATCGTCGGTGTGCTGACCGTCATCGACCTGTGGGGTGTTGACCGTCGCTACCTGAACGAGGAGAACTTTGTGGCTCCCGAACGTGTGGCCTTGCACCGCACAGCGTCGGAACAGCAGCTTGACCAGACCGCCGCAGTCAACGGCGACCGCGACTACAGGGTGTTCGACCTCACTGTCAACACCTTCAACGACTCGCGCCCCAGTGCGTTCCACAACCAGATTGGAGGCTACAGCGCCGCAAAGATGCGCCGATACCAAGACCTCATCGACTTCTACCTCGGCAGCCGCAAGCTGTATGACTACGTAAACAGCTGTCAGATAGGCTATAGCGGTGCCGGCACGCTTGTCGTAGCCGAGCCCTACCCTGTGCTGGATATGCTCAACGCCCGCTACCTGATGCTGAACCTGCAACAGAACCAGCCGACGCCGGTGCGCCGCAACAGCGCTTTAGGCAGCTGCTGGCTTGTCGAGGAAGTGAACTATGTTGAAGACGCCAACGCCGAGATACTGGCACTCAACGACTTTGAGCCGCAGCGTACAGCAATCATAGACCAGTCGCAATGGCCCGATGTCAAGAAAGAGACAGATGGCATAGCGCTCAAAGCAGACAGCAGTGAGAGCATAGCCCTTGTGCATACCTATCCGCAGAGCCCCGACCACCTGACCTACAAGTCGCACACCAACGGCACACGCCTGGCCGTCTTTTCCGAAGTATACTACGCACCCGACTGGCGTGCCTACATAGACGGCAATCCGGCCGAATACTTCAGAGCCGACTACATTCTGCGTGCAATGATTATACCTGCCGGCGACCACACGATCCAGTTTGTCAACGAAGCCCCCACCCTGCACAAGCTTGACAACATAACCCTCGTTGTCTCGATCCTGATGCTCGTAGCGATGGGCGCAGCGCTGTTTGTCGTGTACAGACGCGGAAAATCGGAAAGTGAGAAGTGAATTGTGAGAAGTGAATTGTGAATAGTGAATAGTGAATTGTGACACGAGCGCATTCGTTTCACTGGTCACTAATCACCATTCACTAATCACCATTCACTAATCACCATTCACCAATCACTGATAACAAATACTTATAAAGAAAAGATATGAAAAAACAAATCAAGAACAATGTCAGCTGGATAGGCTATATCGACTGGGAACTTCAGACCTTCCACGGCGACGACTACTCAATCTTCAACGGCTCAAGCCAGAACGCATATCTTGTCGAAGAGGAAAAGACTGTCCTCATCGACACTATATGGACTCCGCACCGCTTTGATTTTGTGGAGAATCTGAAAAAGGAAATCGATCTGAAAAAGATAGACTACATCATTGCCAACCACGGCGAATGCGACCACAGCGGCGCCCTGACGGCCCTGATGGCCGAGATTCCCGACACGCCCATCTACTGCACAGCGCAGTGCGTGAAAAGCCTTGAAGGCCAGTACGGCAAGCGCGGATGGAACTTCAACGTAGTGAAGACCGGCGACACCCTCGAGATAGGCAACGGCAAGAAGCTCATCTTCATAGAGATGAAGATGCTGCACTGGCCCGACTCGATGGCTACCTATATGACCGGCGACAACATTCTGTTTTCGAACGACGCCTTCGGCCAGCACTTTGCAGTCGAGGAACTCTACAACGACAAAGCCGACCAGTGCCTGCTGTACAAAGAGGCCGTCAAATACTTCACCAATATCCTGAATCCCTTTGCGCCGCTGATTACCAAGAAGCTGGACGAGATTGCGGCCCTGGGTCTGCCCTTCGACATCATTGCACCGTCGCACGGTGCCATCTGGCGCGACCGTCCGATGCAAATCGTTGAGAAATATGCACAATGGGCCAATGCCTATCAGGAAGACCAGGTGACGATAGCCTACGACACGATGTGGGAGGGCACCACCAAGATAGCACACCGCATCGCCGAGGAGATCCACCGCCAAAGTCCGCAGACGGTTGTAAAGGTCTTCAACATTGCACGTGCCGACAAGAACGAGATAATGACCGAAGTCTTCAAGTCGAAGGCCATTGCCGTGGGTTCGCCGACGGTGAGCAACAGCATCCTGTCGAGCGTGGCCGGATGGCTCGAGTTCCTGAAACAGCTGAAATTCAAAGGCAAACGAGCTGCCGCCTTTGGCTGCTACGGATGGAGCGGCGAGAGCGTGAAGATACTGCAAGAACGTCTGCGCGATGCCGGTTTCGAGGTTGTGGACCAGAGTGTCCGCTCGCTTTGGAATCCCGAAGAGAGCGACTTGGCCAACGCTGCGCCCCTGGCTGCTGCACTGCTTGCATAGGGCGTTACAGCGCCGACAGCAAAACGGAAAGTGGAGACAACCGCGCTTGTCTCCACTTTCTTTTTTCCATTTGGGAGAACCTGTTCGGGGAAAAGCGTTTCCGACTGCAAATCAAACCGTAAGGAGGCGGATAAAAACATTTTTATAATAAAGGATGAAGAATTTGTAAAAAAAACGTATTTTTGCATTTTAAATAAATAATCCCCGAATATGAAGAAATTGTTTCTTATAGTTGTTGTTTTGAGTTCGCTAAATGCTGTGGCACAGAACAAAAGCACGGTTGAGACGCGTGCGCTGATGCAGAATTACAACGCCTCCAAAAGCGTCGGCAAGATGTCAAAAACCCTTCTTGACCGCTATCCTCTGCGCGAGGGCAAGGGTGGTGCAAGCATCGGTGTTATTGCAAAGGTGAACGACGGTTTTTCGGCTGCGGAGCTGGAGTCGCAGGGTATTAAAATCACTTCGCGAATCGACGACATTGTCGTTATGCGAGCACCTATCGAGAAACTTGAATGTATAGAAAATTGCAAGGGCGTGACGGTTTTCAGCGTGGCTCACCGCGTGGCGCCGCTTATGGACAAGACCCGTGCCGACACGCACACGGACAGTGTCCAGGCCGGCGTGGGTGTGCCGATGCCGTTCGACGGCGAGGGAGTGCTGATAGGCATCACGGACTGGGGTTTCGACTATACGCACCCAAACCTGAACAAGTCGAACAATCTGCGCATTGAGCGTGCGTGGGACCATTTCAAGACTTCGGGTCCTGCGCCTGATGGTTTCGACTACGGTACGGAATACCGCACCCCTGCCGAGGTTCGTGCTGCCAAATGCGACACTTTCGGACTGTACGGCTACGGTACGCACGGCACGCACGTGGCTGGCATCTGCGGCGGCAACGGTACGACGTCGGGCCACGCCATAGGGCAGGCACCTGGTGCTCACTACCTTATGGGTTCGTGGTTTCTGGACGAGGCTTCCTGGCTGGACCAAGTGGCCTGGATGAAAGGTGTTGCCGACGAGATGGGGCGCCGCCTGGTAATCAACAGCAGCTGGGGTATGTACACATTCAGCACGCTGGACGGCACCTCGCTTCTGAGCCAGGCAATCAACCGCTATTCGGACCAGGGTATTGTCTTTGTGACGAGCGGCGGCAACAACGGCGACGAGAACTATCACCTTCAGCGTACGTTTACAAGTACGGACGACACGCTCAAATCCATTGCCACGTACTACAGCAGCGGCATTGGACAGGGTCTGATATACTGGGGCGAAAGCGCTGGAACAGAAGGCAGTGCAAAGGCTGTGAAGGCTTTCAGTGCGGGTTTTGCCCTTGTGAGCAACGCGGACGGAAGCATACACTATTCGAGGATGTACAACACGCGTGAGAACCTCGGATTTCTGGACACTTTCATTGTTGTGAACAATGACACAATACGTTACGACATTATGGTAGAAGACCTGAACCCCCTGAGCGGGCGTCCGCACGTGCTGCTGAATGTGGGCAGAAACAATGGCTACAAGCTGATGATGCTCTGCACCGGCGAAGAGGGCTCAACGGTCCACGTGTGGAATATGGCCAACCTGTCGAACGGCGCAGGCAATATGGGATGCGCTTTTGTGAATGGTGGAATTTTCGGGTGCCAAGAGGGTAATGCAGACTACGGCATCGGCGAGCCGGCGTGTGCCGAGAAGACCATCACGGTGGCTGCCCACGGTGCCGACTTTTACGACGGCAACGTTTGCTATCCGGGCGAGATAGCAGGTTTTTCGAGCTTCGGTCCTACCCTTGACGGAAGGATGAAGCCGGAGATATCGGCCCCCGGTGTGAACGTCGTTTCGTCGCTGTCGTCGTACTATGAGACAAACGGTGGCTACCCTGCGGTTTATGATGCAATTTCTTCGGGACGGCACTACATCTGGAGCCGTATGAGCGGCACGTCTATGTCGTCGCCTGCGGTTTCGGGCATAGTTGCACTTATGCTTCAGGCTAACCCGAACCTTACGGTGGACCAGATAAGGGACATTCTGTTTTCGACGGCGCGCAATGATGAGATGACTGGCCCGCTGCAGGAAATGGACAGTATGAGCGTGCGCTGGGGACACGGCAAGGTCGACGCCCTCAAAGCTGTAAACGCCGCATACGACAAGCTCGACATAGAGCAGGCGTCGACGATTGAACCCGAACTTGTGGTATTCCCGAACCCAGCAAGCGGCAGGGTGGAGATACTGACGGGTAGCGACAAGGCCGAGGAAATGCAGATACTGTCGGCCGACGGCAAAACAGTGCATACGGCCACGATCTGTGGCCAGGCTTCGGTCGACATCAGCCAGTTGCCGACAGGCGTATACTTCGTAAGGGTCATCGACCGCAACAATATCAGAATGAAGAAAATAGTCAAATTATAGTGACCTGTGAAAAGTGACCTGTGAAACGTGACCTGTGAAAAGTGACCTGTGAAAAGTGACCTGTGAAAAGTGACCTGTGAAACGAACGCGCTCGTGTCACAGGTCACAGGTCACAAATCACAATTCACAATTCACAATTCACAATTCACAATTCACAATTCACAATCACTAACGAATTAACAAATTACAAATTACAAATAAGCGTTGCTTAAAATATTCAAACAAAATACGATAGGACAAATACTTGTCATCGCCGTAACGATAATCGCGTTATGGACGAGGGCTTTTATCGTCACCATAGCGATGCCGGCAAGCCATTTCTTTTCGCCACTGTATGAACTGGTATACAGCTGGCTTAGCCCGGTACCGCGACTGGCCAGCGGGGTAGCGTTACTGCTTGTTCTGACTCAGGGCGTTTGGATCAATGCAATACTTACCAACCACAAGATAACCAAGGCCCACAGCCTGATGCCGATGTTCCTGTACATCACCGTAATGAGCTGGAACAGCAGCCAGCTGACAATCACCCCGATGCTTCTTGCAAGCCTACCGCTTCTTGCCGCAACCAGCCAGTTGCTTTCTGACGGCGGCACGCAGCTGACACCCGAACGCAACTTCAACGCCTCCTTCTGCATCGGACTCATCGGCCTCTTCCATCTCCCTGCCCTGTGCTACATCGTCCCCTTCCTTTTTGTTTTCATCATCTACAAAATGTACCGCTGGCGACATATACTCATCAGCATACTCGGACTGCTGGCCACCCCTATCCTTCTGCTCACCTACGCCTTCCTCTCCGACAAGCTCGACTACTACCTCATCCTTGTGCGGCACGACCTGTCGAACATTGATTTCCAATGGCAACCGGCATCTTTCCTCGAAGCATTGCCCACCCTCTTCCTTTTGGCACTGCTGCTTGCGGCAGTCCTCAAACAGCTCGGTTCACTCAACGACCGCACCGTACACCAGCGTATCAACACTGGCATACTCTGCCTGCCCCTCATCGCCGCAGTCATCCTCTACCTCTATCCGCACACTCCAACCTTTGACATCCAGCCTCTTGCATTGCCTTTCGCCTTTGTCGGCACACACCTGCTTATGGCTCAGCGCAAGCGACTCTGGATAAACGAAACCCTGATCATCCTCTTCATCGTCTGCGCCCTGATAAACCCTATTTTGTGAACAGTGAATAGCGACCAGTGAAACGAACGCGCTCAATTCACTATTCACTATTCACTAATCACTAATCACAACACAATAACACAATAACTCAATGCTCTGCCAATACCACACCCAAGGAATGATAGAAGCCGGCCTCGACGAAGCCGGACGAGGCTGCCTTGCAGGTCCCGTCTTCGCCGCTGCCGTCATTTTGCCTCAGGACTACACTAACCCCATTCTCAACGACTCCAAGCAGCTCAGCGAAAAACAGCGCGACCGACTGCGTGCCGAAATTGAGCACGACGCACTCGCCTATGCCGTTGCCGCCGTCAGCAACCAGGAAATCGACCGCATCAACATCCTTCGCGCATCTTTTCACGCTATGAACCTCGCCGTCAGTCAGCTCAATATCAAACCGCAGATGCTACTCATCGACGGAAACCGGTTCATCAACGAAACCGACATCCCACACCTATGCATCATAAAAGGCGACGCCAAATACCTCTCCATCGCCGCTGCCTCAATCCTCGCAAAAACCTATCGCGACGAATTTATGATGCAGCAGCACCAGCAATATCCACAATACCAATGGAACAACAACAAAGGATACCCCACCGCAAAACACTACGACGCAATCGAAAAACACGGCATCACTCCTCTGCACCGACGCAGCTTCGCTCTCTACAGGCAAAAAGAACTATTCGGCGATTCGTCACCAGTGACCAGTGAAAAGTGACCTGTGAAAAGTGACCTGTGAAACGAACGCGCTCGTGTCACAGGTCACAAATCACATAACACACTAACGCAATAACACACTAACGCATTCACAATGATGATAATTGATTACATAATAAAAAAATACCAGCAGCGGCAACTCCGCAGCCTTCTCTCCGCACCTCGCGACAAACGTATCGACAACTGGGAAAACATCAAAACAATAGGCCTCATCTTCACCGTTGCCAACGCCGAACGATGGAACCTCATTCACCGCTTCATCGCAGCTCAGGAAAAAAAAGGCAAAGAAATATACCTCATTGGCTTCCAAGCCAACAAGTACGAAGTCGACTACATCTTCTCCCACACTCACACCACCATCTGCCACGAAAAGGAAGATTTCACTCATCTCGGACTACCCAAAGAAGGCGTCACCGACCCCTTCCTCAACCGGCACTACGACCTCGTCATCGACACAACCATCCAACCCGACTTCTTCGGCAAATACATCACCGCCAGCGCCGACGCCAACCTCAAAGTGGGCTACACCAACCCGCAATCCCAACAGGACGAAGGCCTTATGGATATGTACGACCTCGCCATACAAGGCAACGCCGAAATGGACTTCAAAGACTACATCGAACAAATCGTAAAATACCTCAATATGATACAAAAATAGTGAACAGTGATAAGTGACCTGTGAAACGAACGCACTCGTGTCACAGGTCACAGGTCACAGGTCACTAATCACAATTCACTAATGGAACCCCTAAAAATTCGTTTAATTCGCGTTTTGCCTGCAAAACATAATTCTAAACGGCAACAAAATAATTCGCTAAATTCGTTTAATTCGCAGTTGAAAATATATATTAGAGGTTCCCTAATCACAATTCACTAATCACCAATCACAATTCTCAAAGATGGCAAAAAACAATTCATTCTCTGGAACCGGCGTCGCTCTCATCACTCCGTTCCGCAAACAGGAAACCATAGACTTCAGTAAACTCGATGAACTCATCGACCACGTCATTTCCTCAGGCGTCGACTATATCGTCGCTCTCGGCACCACAAGCGAAGCCGCCACAATGTCCGAAAGCGAACGCACAGCCCTGCTACAATTCATCGTCGAAAGCGTCAACAACCGACTGCCCATCCTCCTCGGTATGGGCGGCAACAACACCCGCGCCGTCACCGACGCCATCAGCCAGACCAACTTCGACGGCATCAGCGGCATCCTCTCCGTAACCCCCTACTACAACAAACCGCAGCAGCGAGGACTCATACAGCACTTTAAAAGCATAGCCGATGTTTCCCCCGTTCCCGTGGTCCTCTACAACGTCCCCGGACGCACCTCCTGCAATATGACCGCCGAAACCACACTCCAGCTCGCCGAAGAATGCCCAAACATCATCGCCATCAAAGAAGCCTCCGGCAATCTCCCGCAAGTGATGGAAATCCTCCGCTGCAAACCAGCCAACTTCAACGTCATATCCGGCGACGACAGCCTCACTCTCCCTATGATCGCCCTCGGCGCCGTCGGCGTCATCTCCGTCATCGCCAACGCCTATCCCAAAGAAATGGCGGATATGGTGCATTTTGCCCTCAAAGGCGACCTCAAGAAGGCACTGCCCATACATTACAGACTGCTGCCCCTTATGAACGCCATCTTCGAAGAAGGCAATCCCGGCGGCATCAAAGCCCTCCTCGAGATACAAAACCGCCTCTCCAACCAGCTCCGCTCGCCACTGTCCAAAGTCTCCAAAACCCTCTACAACAAACTTCGCGAACTCGACTCGGTATTCCAAAACCAGTGACAAGTGAATAGTGACCAGTGAATAGTGACCAGTGAAACGAACTCGCTCGTGTCACAGGTCACTAATCACAACGCAATAACGCACTAACACACTAACGCATTAACTATGAACCTCACTGCCATTGCCAAAAAAGTCTTTTCGGGCGACCTCTATGCCACTCAAACCACAGGCATCGAAATCCTTGCCGTCGACGAAAACCGCACCCTATGCCGCCTTGCACCGTCTGCTGCACACCGCAACGCCAAAGGCAACGTTATGGGTGGTGTCATCTTCACCCTCGCCGACTTCGCCTTCGCCATCGCTGCCAATGCGCCGATCCTGGCCCAGTCCACCGAGGGGGATACTCCCCTTCTGCAGTGGGTATCATCTTCATCCACCATCCATTTCCTCTCCTCACCCAAAGGCGACACACTGACCGCAACGACATCGGTCATCAGGCAAGGACGCTCGCAGGCTGTCATTCAAATAAATGTCACCGACAGCCAGCAGCGCAACGTCGCCCTCGTAACCACCTCGGGAACAAGAATAGTGAATAGTGAATAGTTACCAGTGAAACGAACGCGCTCAATTCACTATTCACTATTCACTAATCACTAATCACAACGCAATAACACACTAACGCAATAACTATGAACCTCTCCGACATCCAACTCCCCATAGCTCCACTCCTCCAGCATTTCCACGATGCCCAGAACCGTATGGCCACCAGCAACATAGCCATCATCCAGCAACTCAATGCACACATACAGGCCAACAAAGGAAAACAGCTGCGACCACTGCTCACACTCATCAGCGCCTGCTGCTGCGGACTCCCACTCAACGCACAACCCACACACCCCATCTTCAGCACCGCCGCCGCCATCGAAATGCTCCACACCAGCACGCTCATCCACGACGACGTCATCGACAACTCCAACCTCCGGCGAAACTCCCCAACCGTCAACAGCCTCTGGAACAACAAGACCGCCGTCCTCATCGGCGACTTCTACCTCGCTCAAGTAATGAAAACCATCAACGCCATCGACAACCACCTGCTCACCAACGCCATCAACGACACCGTCATCCAAATGTGCGAAGGCGAACTACTCCAGCAGCAGAACTCAGGACTCTACAACACCGACATCAACCTTTACCTCACCATCATCAACAAGAAAACCGCAACCCTCATCTCCACCTGCTGCCTCTCCGGCGCCATCCTCGCCAACGACGACCCATCCATCCACACAGCCGCCGCACAATTCGGCACAGAACTCGGCATCGCCTTCCAAATCCGCGACGACATCATCGACTTCCTACCCTCCAACACCACCGGCAAGCCACAAGGCAACGACATCCGCGAACACAAATGCACCCTGCCCATCATCCTCGCTCTCAAAAACAAAAAAACAAAAGAAAAACTACTCCCTCTCATCAACAAAAACAACATCAGCCACAGCGACCTCCAGGCAGCAATCGCCCTCATCAACGACGCCGGATACATCCACCTCGCAAAAAACGAACTATACAAACACCTGCAACACGCACACACCCTCCTGCACAACCTGCCCGACAACATCTACCGCCACGCTATGTCCGATATCGTAGACTCTCTAAAAGAAATATAACAAAACAGATACTAATTAAACAAAAACAATTAAATACAATGAAAAAAACATTCCTTTCCATCTTCGCCACTCTGCTCGCCAGCCTGGCATTGGCCCAAAACGCCAAAGTCCCTGAAAACATCACCATCAAAACCCTCGACGGCAAGACCGTAGAAACGTCTATTATCCAAAACGACGGCAAACCCATCATCATCAGCTTCTGGGCCACCTGGTGCAAACCCTGCAACCGTGAACTCAACGCCATCAAGGACCTCTACGATGACTGGCAACAAGAAACCGGCGTCAAACTCGTCGCCATTTCCATCGACGACACTCGCTCGGCCTCCAAAGTCAAACCTCACGTCGACGGCAACGGCTGGGAATACGAAGTCTACCTCGACCAGAACCAGGACTTCAAGCGCGCTATGAACGTCGTCAACGTGCCCCACACCTTCCTCATCAACGGCAATGGCGAAATCGTATGGCAGCACACAGCCTATGTCGACGGCAGCGAGGAAGAACTCTTCGAACTGGTCAAGAAAGTCGCCAACGGCGAGGAAATTTAATCACAACTAACTAAAGGTTACCTCTGAAAATTCGCTTAATTCGCGTTTTGCTTGTAAAACAAATTCCTCAATATCAATTCGCTTAATTCAAGCAATTCGCCGTTTAAAATAATTATTCAAGGTCTCCTATAAACATCCACGTTATGAACAAGCACACTAAACCTCTCCTTCCAATCTTCGTTTTCGTCTTCGTCTTCGTCCTTCTCCCCTCCAACTCTTTTGCTCAGGGCATCCTCGGCGGACACGTAACCGGAAACATTCAGTTCGACGGGCAACTCTCGCACCGCGACACCGTCATCGGATCAAGCGACGTGCCAGAAAAACTGCTCAGCAACGCACGTGCCGACATTCTCTACACCAACGGCAACTTCAGCGCCGGACTGCGCTACGAAGCCTACCTCAACCCAATGCTCGGCTTCAACAGCCAGTACACAGGACAGGGCATAGCCAACTATTTCGTCAGCTACAAGACCCAAACCTTCGCCGTCACAGCTGGCCATTTCTACGAACAGTTCGGCAACGGTATGACTCTCCGCGCATACGAAGACCGCTACCTCGGCCTCGACAACGCCATCCGGGGCCTCAACGTCGTCTACCGCCCCTGGAACGGCGTAACCCTCAAAGGCCTCATTGGACAACAGCGATACTATTGGGAAACACGTGGACTCGTCCGCGGTCTCGATGCCGAAGTCTCACTCAACGACGTCGTCAAAAGCTTGAACGAAGCCAAAACACGCCTCACCCTCGGCGGATCCTTCGTCAGCAAGTACGAAGGCGACGAAACAATCCCCGCCGACATCGCTGGCTACAAGCTCAACCTGCCGCACAATGTCGGAGCCGGTTCGCTGCGTATGGACCTGGCTCACGGCGGCTTCGGACTGCAAGCCGAATATGCACGCAAAGGACAGGATCCCAGCATTATGAACAACTATATCTACAAGGACGGCGAAGCTCTCTGGCTCAGCGCAAGCTACTCCCAGAAAGGCCTCAGCGCCAACTTCCAAGCCAAACGCGTCGACAATATGGGCTTCAAGTCCGTCCGCTCCGTCAGCGGCGAAATGCTCTACATCAACTACACGCCTTCCATCACCAAGCAGCACACCTACGCCTTCCTCTCTATGTACCCCTACGCCACTCAAAGCACAGGCGAAATGGGACTCCAGGCCGACTTTATGTACAAGTTCAAGAAAGAAACCCTGCTCGGAGGCAAATACGGCACCGACATCCACCTCAACGCATCGCTCATCACAGGCCTTGATACCACACTCGTCGGCGGAAAAGGCACCGACGGATACTCCTCCTCCTTCTTCGGCACCGGCGACACCTACTATGGCGACCTCAGCCTCGAAGTGGCCAAAAAACTCAGCAGCAAAGTCAAACTGACAGCTACCTACGGATATATGCTCTTCAATCCCATCGTCGAAGGACACGAAGGCGACATCCACCACAACCACATCCTCGTCGCCGACATCACCTGGAAAATCAACCGCAAAAACGTTCTCCGTTTCGAAGCCGAATGGATGGGCAGCGACAGCAAATACGACGCCGCTGTCGACGACAAGCGCGCCGGCGACTGGATTATGGGACTGGTCGAATACAACTTCACCAGCGCCTGGTTCGTCTCCATCAGCGACCAATATGCCTACAAAGATGGCATCGGCAACTACTACAACATCTCGGCAGGCTACACCAAGGGGGCCACTCGGCTCCAGCTCGGCTACGGCAAACAGCGTGAAGGCATCATCTGCATCGGCGGCGTATGCCGACAGGTCCCTGCCAGCAACGGTCTCACTTTCAGCCTCACAACATCTTTCTAACTTTTAATGATAGTATAAACAATGAAAATAACAAAACATATTTTAGCTTTAATCACCTGTACTCTATCTTTATTCGTTTCCTGCAACAAAATTGCGCAAGACGAATATCTGGTGTTTTCGGGCGTTGCCGGCGAATGGTACGACGGCAAAGGCGTCAGCGACCACAGCCAACGCGCCATCATCGAGAAATATACCGCCGTGAGATGCCTCAACTGCCCCATTGCTGACGTGGCCATTACAGACGCAACATTACAATATGGCGACAAGCTTATCGCTCTTGCCATTCACGACTCATCAAATTTAACCCGCCCCATCGGCGACACTCCTCGCCTCAGCAGCGAGGACGGCAACACCTGGAGCAACTTCTTCGGCATCTTTGCCACTGGCGAATATCCCACTGCGCTCATCAACCGAACCCTCAACGGCTCGGCCTGGGACCTCTTCACTCCCACCAGCGGCATCAACTCTCGCGTCGACAACATCATCAACCAGACACCCAAAGTGGCCATCCAAGCTGACGCTGCCAACAACGACGGCACCGTCAGCATCAACGTCAACCTCGAGTTCCTGCAGACCGTCAGCGAGCCGCTGACCCTCACGCTGCTCATTATGGAAGACGGCATCATTGCCACACAAAAGTATCCCGACCACGAGGACGAGAACTACGTTCACAACCACGTCCTCCGCGACGTGATTACCGACGTTTGGGGTGCCGACATCGACTGCACCGGCGCCAGCGGCGAAAAGCGCGTTGCACTTTTCAACTACACCCCTGCCAGCAGCGAATGGAATCTCGCCAACTGCCACATCGTGGCTATGGTAAGCAAAAAGGATAGCCGCGAGATACTCAACGTGGCCGAATGCCACATCGATTGATGGCTGTCTCCCACAACTCTCACAATGAAGCCCTCCACAAACGGAACCAGCCGTAAGATTCTGCAGCTCGCCCTGCCCAACATCATCACCAACATCACCGTACCCCTGCTGGGTATGGTCGACACGGCCATCGTGGGCCACCTCAGCGCGACGCACATCGGCGCCATCGCCATAGGGACACAAATCTTCAACCTCATCTATTGGAACTTCGGCTTCCTGCGGATGGGCACCAGCGGCTTCACGGCACAGGCCTACGGCGCGCGCCGCCTCGACGAGGCGGTGCGCGTCTTCATTCGCGCCTTCACAATCGCACTGGCCATTGCGCTCGCTCTCCTTGTCCTGCAACATCCGTTGGCATTACTCTCAAAACTTATTTTCAACGGAAGCTCACAGGTTTTAGCATTGGCCTTCAGCTACTTCTACATACGCATCTGGGCAGCCCCAGCCACGCTGGGCCTCTACGCCATCAAAGGCTGGTTCATCGGTATGCAGAATTCGCGACTGCCAATGTGGATAGCCATCTTCATCAACATCGTCAACATCGTATGCAGCCTGCTCTTTGTGCTCGTCTTCCATTGGGACATTCGCGGCGTGGCGCTGGGCACCGTCATCGCTCAATACAGCGGGCTCCTCGCCGGGCTCTACTTCGTGGCCTTCCGCTACGGCAAACTGTTCCGCCGCCGACTTACGGCCGAATTTGTCCGCCAGACGCTGCGCTGGAGCGAGATGCGCCGTTTCTTCCGCGTCAACGGCGACATTTTCCTGCGCACCGTCTGCCTCGCCGCTGTCTTCACCTTCATCACTTCAGAATCGGGCCGCATCAGCGACCAGATACTTGCCGTCGATGCACTTCTGCTGCAGTTCTTCACCCTTTTCAGCTACATTATGGACGGCTTTGCCTACGCAGGCGAGTCGCTCGTGGGACGCTACATCGGTGCCCGCGACCGCCGCACACTGGTGACTACCGTTCGCAGCCTGATTGTCTGGGGATTGGCACTTACTTTGCTCTTCACAGCCATCTACGCCGCCTTTGGCGAACCGATACTGCGCATCTTCAGCGACCAGGAGAGCGTCATCGCCGCCACACGCCCCTACCTGTTCTGGGTGCTCATCATCCCCGTCTGCGGCTTCTCGGCTTTCCTCTTCGACGGCATTTTCGTCGGCGCGACAGCCTCACGCACAATGCGCAACACTATGTTTATAGCCACCGCGGCCTTCTTTGCAGTCTACTACGGCCTGCGCCAGCTGCCGCTGTCGGCCGGAAACGATGCCGACTACGTTCACAACAACACCCTGTGGGTGGCGTTTATGGTCTACCTTGCCGCACGCGGAATCGGACAGGCCCTGATGCTGCGCACCGCCGTCTACGAAAAAGCCGAAGCTTTCGTTAAGCCGCAAGATGAGTGAACCAACCCACTTCCCCGAAGCGGAAAACGGGTCCCATCCAAAGGGGGAATCAAAGCCCAAACAAACGGCACATTGTATTGCAAAACAGAGCAAACGCCAATTACCAATCCAATTTTTTTTAGTAAATTTGCGCCTGTGCTTCTATTTTGCAAAAAACAGCACAGAAACAACATTTACAACCTATTACGGTATAATCAGATCTCCGCACTATTAACAAAATAATGTTTACAGGCGTTCTGGTTGTTATTTGTAACGGTTGAAACCACATAAAAAAAATTAAAAAATCTTAAAAACACAAAGTTATCCGATGATAAAGGCCATATTTTTCGACATTGATGGAACACTGCTCAGCTACGGTACGCATCGCGTACTGCCGAGCACAATCGATGCCTTCGACATCCTGCGTCGAAAAGGCATCAAGACCGTCATCTCGTCTGGCCGCCCGCTGATGCTCATACCGCAGATGCCGGTGGACTTCGATGGCTATATCACCGTCAACGGCGGCTACTGTTTTGTTGGCAACCAAGTGCTGCTGCGCAACGCCATCGACAATGACGACAGCCTACGCTGGCTGGACTATGTCGAAAAAAACGACCTCACCACAATGTGCTTCACCGAGCGCGAAATGTTCATCAACCGCATCGACCACGTCGCCGAGGCTATGCGCAACCAGCTGGGATTTGAAATGCCGCCAGTCCTGCCGCTCAGCGAAATGCGCGGAAGGGAAACCTACCAGTTCATAGCCGTGCAGCCCGCCGAAAAGGACGCCGAGGTATTGGGCACACTGAGCCATTGCCGTATGCCGCGCTGGCACCCGCTGTTCACCGACCTCATACCCGAAGGCAGCAGCAAGGCCGTCGGCATCGAATGCCTGCTCAAGCACTTCGGCATACGTCGCGAAGAGACTATGGCTTTCGGCGATGGCGCCAACGACATCGAAATGCTCGACTATGTCGGCACCGGGGTCGCGATGGGCAACGCCGCCGACATCGTTAAGGCTCACGCCGACTATGTCACCGACAGCTCGGACGATGACGGCATAGCCAACGCACTGACACGACTGGGTATCATCTGAGCACTCGTACTGTTAAAAAAAAACAAAAAACACCGACGGACCCAACGCTTGGTACCTGAGGCAGAATGCTGTACTTAAGATGCTGGACGACGAACAGCCCGACATTATAGGTGTTCAGGAAGCCCTGCTGGACCAGCTCACTGTCATCGACAAAAACTTCAAGAACAAATACCGCCGTGTAGGCGCAGGCCGCGACAACGGCATCACCCGCGGCGAACATACAGCCATATACTTCGACAAGAACAAGTTCCAGCTCGTCTCAAGCAAGACACGCTGGCTCTGCAACTCGCCGCAAAGGGTTATAACCGGATGGGATGCCAAAACTCCACGCACCGTAACCATCCTACAGCTCAAAGTCAAAGAAACCGGCAAGGAGATATTCTATTTCAACACCCACCTGGAACGCGACGGCTCGGTGGCACACGCCGAATCGGTCAAAGTCATCGCCAGCCTTATAGCACAGTATGTGCCAAAGGGTACGCCCGTAATTGTCGGTGGCGATATGAACTCGGAAATCATCAACAACGATTTCCAGCCCCTCTACGACGCCGGCTTCACTCCCGCACGCCGCCTTGCTTCGCGCACCGACTTCCGCAACAGCTACAACGCCTTCGGCTACGAACCAGGAGCAATGAACGACCATTTCCTGGTCCGCGACATCAATGTGCAGCGCTTCAGAACCATCAACAAGGACTACGGGGTGCCGTACATCTCGAACCACCACCCTGTCAGAATGATTATCAAGCTGTAGTCCTACGCCGAAAGGTGTTCGACAAGCGTAAAGGTGCCTAAACCAATCAGCACCAACCCGGCGACAACGGATGCCGCACGCTCAGGTATGGCCACATTGCGGCTACCAAGAAAATAGCCCAGCAGGGAAACGCCGAATGTGACAAGGCCGACCACAGCGGCAATAACGACAATATGCACAAAATCATAGTCGAGCCCCAAAGGAATGCCCACCACAAAAGCATCGATTGACGTGGCAAGCCCCAACAGGCACATAACTCCAAGGCTTGACACATCAAGCTTGCGCTCTTCCGGCGCGTCGCGCAAAGCATCGTAAATCATTTTACCGCCAACTGCCGACAGCAGGCCAAAGGCCACCCAATGGTCAACCGATGCAATGAAAGCCTTGAACGCCACGCCAAGCATAGCACCAAGAAACGGCAGCAGGCCTTGGAAAAAAGCAAAGACAAAAGCCATCAGCATCCCGCGGCGCAATGTCATCCGGCTGCGGAACGAGCAGGCCGTCGAAACGGTAAACGAATCGACGCACAAGGCAAGAGCAAGCAAAAGAGTTTCGACAAAAAACATAAGCAACAATTATGATTATTGGGAGTTAAGGAAGTTAAGGGAAGTTAGGGGAAGTTAAGGGACAATAGTGTCCAGCAATTACATTTGTCCCTTAACTTCCCTTAACTTCATTAACTTCCCTTAACTCCACATACCCATTGGCTCCACATACTCCTTGGCTTCCCATACGCTTCCGTGCAGCTCGGGATGCAACTGCAGCACGCGGTGGGCCACAAGCCCCATCGTGTGGCGCAGGTTCAGCTCGCTGACCTCCACTCGCCCGTCGGCAGTACGGAAAAGGTCGACACCCAGATAGCCGCTGTACCGGGGAGCAATGTTAAGCTGCAGCCATTGGCTGAGAGCCTTCTCCTGGTCGGGCCCGACACCCACACGGCGGCGTATCTCATCGTCGTCGAGCAGCACATTGTGGCGATACACCCCACTCTGCGTGACGAAGAGCGAAAGACCCAACAGCCTCACTATGCCGTCGGCAATGTGGAATTCGAGAGCGAAATTCTCCTCAACGTCGAAACGCCGCTCGGCAATGACGCAGCGCTGTGCCGCTACGGTCTTGGCAATCCAGGCCACGTCCTGAGCCGACAGGGCACCGTTGACCCAACGCAGCCCCCTGCCCGACCCCGACCAAGGAGCCTTGAGCACAAGGCGCGGACTGCGGGCAAACAGGGCAGCAACCTCGTCGTCACCCGTCACGCTCCACGCGTCGCGCTGAAGCGGCAGAACCGTGGTGCGGTGCTGCAGGTCGCGCAGACAGGCAATATACCCGTCCGACGGCATCAGGGCGCTGTCGGCCCCCTGCTTCAAGAGTGTCTGTTTCAGGCGGGCGTCCCATCCCCACGCAACGATGCGGCCCACAACGGCATCGGGCGCAGAGGCGCGCCACGACGCATAGCCATCAGCAGCAACCGCCACCGATTCAGGCCCATAGACAATGCGCATCAGGCCGGCACCGTGCCGTGCAAAATCGAGAGCCGACTGCGGCGGAACATAGTTGGCGTCGCCGTTGGCCAGGCACAAGTCGTGCTCGGGGTTGAAGACACAGAGAGTTACAGGAGTGTTCAAAGCGCAGAGAAACCAAAAAGGGGGAACTGTATGCATTCCCCCTTTTCGATGATAAAGTATCGTGTTTTTTTATTTGTTGACCTGGAATTTGGTGCAACCGTTCTTGAAGAACTCGCTGATCTGGTTGGCAGCGGCGATACCGGCGTTGATGTTGGCCTCTTCGGTCTGGGCACCCATCTTTTTGGGCGTGGCGAAGTAGCGGCCTTCGAAAGCCTTGAATTCGGCATCGGCATCAGGCATAATGTCGGTGATGTACTTCAGGTCGGTACGCTCGGCCATCAGCTTGAGCAGTTCGGGCTCGTTGATGACTTCCTTGCGGGCGCTGTTGACCAGGATACCACCCTTGTGCATCTTGTTGACAAGAGCGTAGTTGATGCTCTGCTTGGTCTCTGCGGTTGCGGGGATGTGGAGGGACACAACGTCGCAGGTCTCGAACAGTGCTTCCTGGTTGGCGACAGCCTTGGCCATACCGCTCTGGTTGATCTGGTCGGCGGTGAGGAATGCATCGTAAGCATAGACATCCATACCGAAGCCTTTGGCGATGCGGGCCACATTGCGTCCCACGTTGCCGAAAGCAAGGATACCAAGTTTCTTGCCCATCAGCTCGCTGCCGCTCTTGCCGTTGTAGAAGTTACGGACGGCATAGACGAGCATACCCATAACGAGCTCAGCCACAGCGTTGCTGTTCTGGCCGGGGGTGTTCATAGCGACGATGCCACGGGCGGTGCAAGCCTCGAGGTCGAGGTTGTCGTAACCAGCGCCGGCGCGGACGACAATCTTCAGGTTCTTGGCGTGGTCGATGACTTCCTTGGTCACCTTGTCGCTGCGGACGATCAGAGCGTCAGCATCTTCGACGGCTTTGTAGAAGTCGTTCACGTCGGTATATTTCTCGAGAAGAGCCAGCTGGTGGCCATTTTCCTCGACTACTTTTCTGATTCCATCAACAGCAACCTTTGCAAAGGGTTTTTCAGTTGCTACGAGAATTTTCATCTTATTGTATATTTTAATTTGATCAACAAAATTGCAGAGAGACTCCTTGTGAAGTCTTTTCTCGAAGCCGTCTCTGCAATCTCTTATTTCCATTTAAACAATTGTTACTTGTTGGCCTTTTCGAAGTCCTGCATACACTGGACGAGAGCCTCGACGGCCTCGATGGGGCAAGCGTTGTAGAGGCTGGCGCGGAAACCACCGACCGAGCGGTGACCCTTGATGCCGACCATACCGCGCTCCTTGGCGAAAGCCATAAAGGCATCCTGCAGGTTCTCGCGGCCCTCGGCCATAACCCAGCAGTGGTTCATAATCGAGCGGTCTTCCTTCTCGGCCGTGCCGCGGAACATCGAGTTGCGGTCGATTTCCTCATAGAGCATAGCGCTCTTCTTGAGGTTGATCTTCTCCATTTCCTTGACGCCGCCAATGGTGTTCTTGACCCACTTCAGGGTTTCGTGCATCACGAAGATGGCGCTTACCGGCGGGGTGTTGAACATCGAGATGTTCTTGGCCTCTTCGGCAGCGTGGGTGCGGAAGTCGACCATCGTGGGCAGCGGGTTCATATACTGGCGATCGGTGATCTTGCCGAGGATGTCCTTGCGGACGATGTAGAAGGTGACACCGGCAGGGCCGACGTTCTTCTGGGCACCACCATAGATGAGGCCGTACTTCTTGACGTCGACGGGACGGCTCATAATGTCCGAGCTCATATCGGCAACGAGCATAACGTTGTTGATCTCGCTGGCGTCGAAGTCCTTGCGGATCTCGGTACCGTAGATGGTGTTGTTGGTCGTGATGTGGAAATAGTCAGCGTCGGCAGGAACGGTCCAACCCTTCGGGATGTAGCTGTAGGTCTTGTCCTCGCTGCTGGCCACGATGACGGTCTCGCCGAAGTTCTTGGCCTCTTTGGCAGCCTTCTTGGCCCAAACGCCGGTCTGCAGGTAGGCAGCCTTCTTGTTCAGCAGGTTGGCGGGAACATCCATAAAGCCGGTGCTGGCACCGCCGCCGAGGAAGAGGATTTCATACTCTGCGGGGATGTCGAGCAGGTCGCGCCACAGCTGGCGGGTTTCTTCCATAGTGCGCTCCCAGCCGGGGGTGCGGTGGCTTATTTCGAGCAGACCGATGCCGGTGTTGTCGAAATCGCGGATGGCATTGATCGTCGATTCAATGGCCTCTTTGGGCAGGACGCAAGGGCCTGCGTTGAAATTATAAGCTGTTTTCATCTTTGATTTTTGTTTTAAAGTGGTTATTTTTAATTTATTACTTGATTTCTTTCCTTGACTAAGGAATTACAAAGGTACATCTTTTTTTTACATTATAATAGGAAAACATTAATTATTTTTTCGGAAATTTATCATCCGCTTTTCAACAGGCAGAAGTGCACGCCCGAACGGACGCTGGCGCCGCCCGCCGCCGGGCGCCGTCGCGCAGGCCCCCGCCGCGATAAACAGCAGCCAACAGCGGCACGCCGTGACACACAGCGACAAGCAAAGACAACACAAAGCCCCTAACACACTCAAAACCAACACTTAAAGCCACCTTCTCCGTCATATGTACAGTATATGTACAGTATATGTACAGTAT
>R12__coassemble_215_pt1 | contig 23941 bp, 21 predicted proteins | sample R12__metabat2_low_PE_028 | metagenome-assembled genome bin R12
GGAAGCGTACACATACTGTACATATACTGTACATATACTGTACAACGGGCAGAGCGGGTGCTGGAAATCAGGCGCTTGCGGCCGTCCGAAAACACGCCCCGTCCGGCCGTTGCCGCCCAGCATCGGAACGGAGAACATCACACGGGGCAATCCACTGGCAGCAAGGCATTTACGGCAAAAAGGTGCAAAATCAGCAGCAAAAGTGGCCACGGTTACAAAAAAATGCGTATATTTGCATTTTGCCCTGCGCGGCAAGGCCAATACAACAGCCTGTCAGTCAGGGCGTAAACCAAATTTTAAACAATAAAAAAAGAAAGATATATGGAAAAACTGATCATCACCGCCGCCATCTGCGGCGCAGAAGTCACCAAGGAGCAGAACCCCAATGTGCCCTACACCGTTGAAGAGATAGTCCGCGAGGCCAAGTCGGCCGTCGACGCCGGTGCCGCCATCGTGCACCTCCACGTGCGCGAGGACGACGGCACGCCCACCCAGAGCCACGTGCGCTTCCAGGAGTGCACCGAGGCCATCCTGAAGGAGTGCCCCAACGTCATCCTGATCCCCTCGACGGGCGGTGCCGTGGGTATGACCCCCGACGAGCGTCTGGACTCGACCAACACCACGCCCATCCCCGAGATGGCCACCCTCGACTGCGGCACGTGCAACTTCGGCGACGACATCTTCGACAACACGATGCCCACAATGCGCGCCTTCGGCAAGCGTATGATCGAGAAGGGCATCAAGCCCGAATACGAGTGCTTCGAGATGGGCCACCTCGAGACCATCGTCCATATGGCCCGCAAGGGCCAGGTGCCCAGCGCTTTCGGCGTGGCCGGTCCCGACGGCAAGCCGCTGCCGCTGGTACCGATGCAGTTCAACTTCGTCCTCGGCGTGCTGGGCTGCGCCTCGGCCACGGTCGACAACCTGGTGTGGATGGCCAAGAACATCCCCGCCGGCAGCACCTGGACAGCCACCGGCATAGGCCGCAACGCCTTCACGCTGGCCGCTCCCGCCATCGTTATGGGCGGCAACGTGCGCGTGGGCTTTGAGGACAACCTCTACCTGGAGCGCGGCGTGCTTGCCAAGAGCAACGGCGAGCTGGTCGACAAGGTGGTGCGTATGGCCAAACTGCTGGGCCGCCCCATCGCCACGAGCGACGAGGCACGCGAAATCCTCAGCCTCAAGCGCAGATAGACTTCGTACGATAACGAAAACGAAGACGAAAACGAAAACTTCGTACGAAAACCAAAACGAAAACGAAAACTTCGTACGAAAACCAAAACGAAAACAAAAATAAGTTTCAAAACATTTTCAATCAGACAATTCGATGAAAAAAATTTTCATTCTGGCTCTTAGCATTTTCTGTCTGGGGACAGCTATAGCCCAAGAAAACAATATGACACGCGAGCAGATGCGCCAGTACCTGCTTCAAACCCAGCATAAACGCGACATTGCCAAGCGCCACCTGCATAGCAACATACAGCTGGCTCCGGCACCCAAGCAGACCGCCAGCCCCAAAAGCGCAGGCCTGCAGCTTCCGGCCGGTGCCTGGTTCCCAGGCGAATGGGAAGAGGTCAAGGCCATCGTGGTGACCTGCTACTATGACCACCTTGTGCCCGGCCACGAGAACGACGGCAACTGGTTTGCCGACCCGCTGGTGGCAGGCTATGCCGACTACTACTACGGCAGCTACAACAACCGTCGCGGCGGCGGCCCCTACATCTCGGTGCCCGACACAAGCAACACCAACTTTGCCAACGTATTCTTCTACCTGATGGACGCCATCCAGACGGGCGGCGCCGAGGCGTGGGTGCGCATCGAGAATGCCGCCGACAGCAGCATCATCAAGCGCAAGCTGCAGCGTATGAACCTGCACAGCGACAATATGAAGTTCATCATCGGCCCCGGCAACTCGTTCTGGTTCCGCGACTGCGGCCCCATCGCCTTCTACTATGGCGAGCAGGACAGCGTCGGTATGGTCGACTTTATGTACTATCCCGGCCGCGCGCTCGACGACTCGCTGCCCACGCTGATCGAGGAGCAGATGGGCATTCCCAACTACATCACCACCATCGAGTGGGAAGGCGGCAACTGCGTTGTCGACGGTGCCGGTATGGTGCTGAGCAGCGACGCCATCTACGAAAACAATATGGACATCTACGGCCAGATAACGTGGGACGGCGTCAACGAAAGCACCATCAACTACGAGAGCAAGACCCCGCTGACCCAGGCACAGGTGCGCGACTCGCTGGCCCACATTATGGGTCCGCGCGGCGCCCACATCCTGCCGGCATTCAAATACGACGGCGGCACGGGCCACCTGGACCTCTACTGCGATATGCTGGACGAGAACGAGTTTGTCTTCTCCAAGTTCCCCGAGCGCTACAGCAGCTGGACCGACTACCGCACCGCCCAGAAGAACATCGACACGCTGTGCAGCTATACCAGCGTGTCGGGCAACAAGTTCAAGAGGCGCTTCATCCCCTTCCCCTGCACCAACAACGGTGGTTACTTCAGCAGCCAGAGCGCTTACAACCAGCAGTATACGCGCACCTACAGCAACCACACCTTCGTCAACAACGTCATCATCCAGCCCTGCTTCTCGAACGTCGTCGACGGGCAGCCCAGTTCGGAGTGGGACCGTCTGCGCATCGACTCGGTGGCGGCAGCCTATCCCGGCTACACCATCTATCCCATCAACGTGGCCAGCTTTGACGGCAGCGGCGGCGCCATCCACTGCATCACCAAGCAGATTCCCGCCGACAACCCCATCCGCATAATGCACTCCTCAATCACCGGCAACACCGAAGAGGCCTACACCAGCACCAATGCGCCCATCACAGCCACCATCACCAACCGCAGCGGCATACAGAGCGCCAAGGTGTTCTATCGCGTCAACGGTGGCCAGTGGAACGAAGCCAGCCTGACGGCAGGTGCCGACAACACCTTCAGCGGCGAGATTCCCACGTCGACATTCACTTCCAACGACGAGGGTTTCACCACCGTTGATTACTACATCAGCGCCACCAGCAACAACGGCAAGACCATCACCAAGCCGATGACCTCCGAAAAGGGTGACGGCAGCTACACTTTCTACCTTGGCGTCAACCCCGCCGCCGGCATCAACCCCACCGGCGAGCAGCGTTTCGGCCAGTTCTATCCCAACCCCGCCACCGAGCGCGCCAGCATTGAGCTCAGCCTCGGCAACGGCGAGCAGTACGAGGTGCTGATTGTCGACCTGATGGGCCGCATCGCCCACCGCTCGACCCTCAACGCCCAGGGCGACATCGTCTACAACGTCGAGACCGGCAAGCTGGGCAGCGGCATCTACAACGTCGTTTTCCAGAACAGCGGCGAGCGCATCGTGCGCCGACTGGTTGTGAAGTAGCAAACTTTAACCTTAACGTTAACGTTAACTTCAGAATGAACTGATGGAATTCATCGATTTCCATACACACCGTGAAACTGCGGAGGGTGTCGTCACCCCCCGCAGTTTTGGTATTCACCCCTGGCGTGCCGATGCGGTCGAGGCAAGCGATTTCGACGCCTTTCGCGCATCCTGCGGAAGCCGCTTTGCCGAAGCCGAAATCATAGGCGAATGCGGCCTCGACAAGGTGTGCGCCGTGCCGATGGATGTGCAGGAGCGCGTGTTCCGCTGGCAGATCGACATTGCCGCCGGGCTGCGCAAGCCGATGGTGGTCCACTGCGTGCGGGCCTTCAACGAGCTGATGGCCCTGCGGCGGCAGAACGGCAGCGGCATCTGGGTGGTGCACGGCTTCACGGGCTCGCGCCAGCTGGCCAGGCAGCTGTCCCAGGCAGACATCTGGGTGTCGTATGGAGCAGCCCTGCTCGACGAGCGCCGCGCCAAGGTGCGCGAGAGCCTGAGTGCCAACGACGGCCCGTTCCTGCTCGAAACCGACGACAGCCCGTGCGGCATCGAAGCCATCTATCGCGCCGCCGCGGAAATAAGAAAAACCACTGTCGACGAGCTTGCATCAACAATAAAACGGAACTATTCCGCGTTAGTTTGAGGATGACAGGGCTGCCGCATAGCAAGACAGCCAGGAATCGACACTGATACAACACACTTTTTAACCACAAGAGCAAATGCCAGAAAGAAAGACAAACACACCGGGTTTATTCGACAAATACACTTTCGAACAGAAAGAAAGGCTCTACGAAGCCCTGAGCGAACTTTTTTCGGAGAACAAGCGCAACCTGTTCGACCGCCTGGTCCAGCACCGCACGCGCCATATCGCTGTGGTGCTCGAGGACATATACCAGTCGCACAACGCCAGCGCCGTGCTGCGCAGCTGCGACTGCTTCGGAGTGCAGGACGTATACGTGGTCGAGAACCGCAACCCCTTCAACCCCGCCGGCGACGTGGCCGTGGGCAGCAGCAAGTGGGTGGACTACTATAAGCACCGCGACATCAAAGAGGCCTACAAACAGCTGCACGACAAGGGCTACCGCATCATTGCCACCCTGCCGCACGAAAACGACACAATGATTGGCGACCTGGACCTCAGCACGCCTGTGGCCCTTGTCTTCGGCACCGAGCTGACCGGCCTGACCAACGAGGCCGTTGAGGGTGCCGACGGATATGTCAAGATACCGATGTACGGCTTCACCGAAAGTTTCAACATATCGGTCTGCGCCGCGCTGAGCCTTTTCAGCACCACCGAGCGCATACGGCGCGACCCCGCCATACACTGGCAGATGAGCGCCGAGGAGCAACTGGAGCTGAAACTGTACTGGAGCCTGCAGGTCATCCGCGACGGCGAAAACGTGCTGAAAAATGTTATTGAAAAATTAGAGCTATAAAAAATTTGCACAGAAAATATATTCTTCGTATATTTGTAAGTTCTAACAAAAGACAATAATTATAATAAAATATTTAAAATGAAAAAGATACTCGTATTTGCAGTAGCCGTTTTGCTGAGCCAAACCGTGCTCTTTGCCCAAAACGGGAAAAGCGTTTCGGAAAAAGATGTCCCCGAACGCTACATCAAAGACTTCAACCGCCAAACCCAGAATGCCAAAAACGTCGAATGGCGACTGATCGACACACTAATCTACGACGCCTGCTTCACGAACGAAAACGGCACGAAAACGGCCTATCGCTTCTCACCCAAGGGTATGGAGACACGCTGGTATGTGGAAGAGAAATATTTCCCCCACAACATCGTCGACAAAGTGCAGGAAATGCATCCCGGCTATAAAATCAAAGAGCTCTATGCCCTGCAAATCAAGAGCAAAGTGACCTATCAGGCACTTGTAGGACAACGCAAGGGCTTCTTCACCAAGAAGTGGAGAAATATGAGGCTGATGAACTTTGAGACCGACTCGAAATTCATCGACGAGATAGAACTTTGACAGCATAAGCCCTGTGCACACCCTTTTGCAAACATAGAAAAACAGACGGACAACAATGGTTGTTTCGCCTGTTTTTTTAACAAATTTGCACCATCGGCTTTCCTTTGCGAAACCAATCATACAGAAAACATCGTAATAACAAATTAGTATTCAAAAATATGAAGAAAACTATCTTATTTGTGTCCATACTTGCCGCGCTGTCGATGCTGACATCCTGCAAAACCAATATGCGTCGGGATGCGAAACTGTTGGCCCACAAGACCGAACAGTGCTTCTCGCTAATCGACACGACCGAAGAAGCTCCAAGCGACGAAAGCAAGGCAAAATTCAGCGAATGCTACAACGAAATGGAGCAGATGATGGACAAGTACGACAACAAATACAAGAACGACAAAAGCTCAAGGAAATTCAGCGAGATGTACCTCGAAGAAATCCGCAAGACCGACCTCAATGAGGATATCAAGAACACCTTCGAAGACATCTACTCTATGGCTAACGAAATGAGTGAAAACAACAAATAAAAAACATATTATGAAGAAATTATCATTCCTGGCCATCGCCCTGACAATGGTGGCTAGCCTTAAAGCGCAAGGTGTACAAGAAACGACAATCCAATACGGCGATTTCACTGTGCCGGCATTCACCGTCAGCGTCCAGCAGGACAAAGACATAACGAGCGAAGCACTGATTCAGCGCATCAAAGAGTCGTCAGTAAAATCCACCAAGACAAACGGATACATTGCCGTACTGAACCAAGCCTTCGATGCCATCTACGCCCAACCCATCGACTTCTATGCCAAAGTCGAAGAGCAAGGCAAAAAGAAAGACCGCGTCACCGTGGTGACTTTCTTCGCCAAGTCGCCCAACCTGACCATCAGCCAGAACGAACTGAACAACAATGTGCGTACCTTTGCCGAGGGATTTCCGCGCTACGTCTCCAAATTCGAGGCACAGATGAAAGTCGGCGCCGAGCAGAAGAACCTTGAAAAGGCACAGAAAAACCAAGCCAAGGCTGCTGCCGCAGTAGCCAAAATCGGGAAAAGCATCAACTCCGATTTGGAAAAAATCGAGAAAAAGAAGGCCAATATAGCAAAATACCAGCAGAAAATCGACGACTGCAACAAGGACATCGAGAAGCTCCAAGCCAACATCGAGAAGAGCAAGTCGAAGATGGACAGCGCACAGCAGAAAGCCAACGAAGCCGACGAAGCTGTCCGCAGCTCGGAAAGCGACCTGAACCGCTACCAGCAGGAAGTGGGCAACTGATTGCAGACAAACGACAAGAATAAAAACAGCCGTCCGATACGGCTGTTTTTTTACTTGCCTTTCGCTGGTTCAAAGACGATGTCCTGACAACATAATTTCCTCGCTGGACAAGCTTGCAATGCCGATACAAATGACTGAATACCTGATCATATCTACGAGCAGCGACCTGATGCGAACAGCCTCGGAGGACATTGTATTCATCACTTCCGACGGCAACTATTCGTCTTTCGTCTTCACATACGGCGAATCGCGAGTGGTCACAATGCAACTTGGACAAATAGAACGTCTGCTGGCAAAGCAGCTTCCTATGACAGGAATAAACTTCATCCGTATCGGCAAAAGCCTGATCATCAACCGCTCATACATCAGCTACATCAACCTGCCGAAACAGCAGCTGGTTCTTGCCGTCGGACACGCAACCAGCCATACCCTTTCGGCATCGAAAGAGGCCCTCAAGCAGTTGAAAGACTTAATAGAAAAAGAAGCAATATGAGAAAAAACGGCGACATTAACAATAGCATACGTGATTGGGAAAACGATGCAGACAACATCATTTCCGAGAACGAGATACGCGTCATAGGAGCCCCAAACGCTGAAAAGAAGAAACGCACAGCTTGGTGGATCTGGGTCATTGCTATTGTTGGTATTGCAGTTGCAGCTGTTGCCGTTGCCACCCTTTTGCCAAACAATAAGCCGGCACCCGAACCGGCCGATATCCAGCAGCCAGCCAGCGACACGACGGCAGAACAAACTGACATCTGGCTCGAGAACAGCGACGCATCGCTTCCGGCTACGACAGTCGTTCGCGACACCGTCGTCGACAATATTAACCTGCAAATCTACATTCCTTTCAATGCCACCCCGGAACTATATGTAGGCAAGCTATCCACCGCCGATACGGACATCATTTTTGCTGCGATGGCCGCCGACCTGCGCCGCGACAACGGCAAGATAGTCGGAGCCTTTGTGCTTGCCGGCGAGCCGCTGTCGTGGGGACTCTCCAAGAAAGGCTATTGCGCCATCATCGACGGCCGCACCACCATCGGCGTTGCCGACAACTCGCCGTTCTTTGAGCAAGCCACCGAAAAAGGCGGATTTTTTTTCCGCCAATATCCTTCCGTACACAATGGCGCAATGATGAAAAACAACCCCGAAAACGCCTCTTTCCGTCGTGCATTGTGCAACCTTGACGGCAAAGTGTGCATCGTCGGAAGCACCGACCGTGTACTGATGAACGATTTCAGCAGCGCCTTGGCACACCTCGGCGTTCGCGAAGCCATTCTGCTTGTTGGCGGCTCAGCCGACGGATGGTACCGCGATGCCGATGGCACCGTGACCCACTTGGACCATTCGGCGCCGATAAAGGCAAAATACCTTAATTATATTGTCTTCCGCAAGCAATAACGGCACATCGGCACCCGAAGCCGAATGCCGCATACAGTCCAGAAAGCATATTTCATACATTCAGGGCACCATTTCATACATCGTCCGTCGGTTTTGACCGGCGGACGTTTTTTTTAGTGTAATTTTGCAGCATAAAAAATTACACAATGAATAGAGCACTTTTTATTGCAATAGTTACACTCTTGTTATTATGCTCCTGCAAAAGCCAGGACGGAGCGCCAGCGCCAAACCATCGCGGCGTATATCACTGGAAAACAACTTACAATCCAACACAATGGGAAAAACAATGGATTGAAGAGCACCGTATCGACAGGCTGTACATTCGACTGTTCGACATTGAGGCGGGCGAAAAAGCCGGCGAGCCAGACTGGAGAATGGTTCCGACAGCTACGACACAGTTCCGTCAGAAACTGCCCGACAATCTGGATGTCGTACCAGTAGTGTACATCACCACCGATGCCATCCGGGCTTTGGGCAATGCAACCTACGACTGGACGACAAGAGAAATGTATGCTTCGCTCATTGTCAAGCGTATCGACGATATGATGGCAGACCACTGGGATGGCGACATCCGCGAGGTGCAGCTCGATTGCGACTGGACCAGCAAATGCGAACAAGCCTATTTTGCACTTGCACGGACAATCAAGGACATTCTGCAAGAACGCGGCATAACACTGAGCAGCACACTTAGGCTGCATCAACTGGGCATTGTGAAACAGTGGGTTCAGAACGGATACAACGATGCCCACATCCCTTTCGACCGCCTTATGCTTATGTGCTACAATACCGGCAGACTACAAGATCCGAACACCCGCAATTCTATCCTCGACTTTTCAGATGTCAGACCATATCTGAATCATTATAGTTGCGACAAGCTACCATTCACCGACATAGCCTGGCCCGTTTATGGCTGGGGAGTGGAGTTTGATGACAAAGACAACTTCAAGCGACTTGTCAACTCAATCGACCTGACTGATGCAAAAGGCAAAAACGCAAGAGTCCGCGAGGAATGGGGCAATCCGCGCGAAATACGACGCACACAAAAAGCCCTTCCAAAACTGGACACCGTCCACACAACAATCCTTTATCATCTCGACTCGCTAAACCTTTCAAAATACAGTTATGAAGAAATCGAAGCTTTTTATTCTCGTTAGCCTGCTGACTCTATGGCACTGTGCACAAGCCTGCGGGCCATATTACATTTCGGCCGCCGACAACCGCATATACCGTGTTTTGCCTCCTCTATGGAAACCTGCAAACGGCGACGACTTCGTCACGCAAAACCTACTCCTCTGGAGCCAACAAACCGGATGCACCGACACCAGTGCCATACGGCAAGCCATATACCAAGGCACTCTCGCCGACTGGGAACGGCTGTATGAAGATATAATTCTAAAAAAACACATAGGAAATGCTGACATAAAAACTGATGACTGGTTCTATCCAAATACATTCATCAGAAACATTAAGAATTACCGACACAATGCCGACAAAGATGCCATCAGTCTGCTTTATTTTTCAAAGCGTTACGAGGCACTTCGCAATGCGCAACGCTCGCCTTGGTACTACAACAGTCGTGTAGGAACAGACGAGAAACGTGAACTCGAAAAACTATACAACACTGTTCTGGAAAACTGCAGTGCCAAAAGCAAATACGCCGACCGCTGGCGGTTTCTAACCATCAAATGTGCGTGGGCCACAGATCGGCACGACACCGTATTGGCGCTCTGGAAAACCTTCGCTCCTGCAATGAAAAATAGCATTTTATATGACGAAACAGAAGAATACGTGGCACGCAGCCTTGAAAATCTTGGTCGGCAAGAAGAAGCCTATGCCATTTATCGTCGGCAAGGCAAATGCCTGCAGCTGATTCCCGCCTACGCTACCACTGCCGCACGTCTGCGTCTTTTGCTGCAGATAGACCCCAACTCGCCCGATGCGACAAGCATAATACAAGATTACCTTACGGATATCGACCGCGACCAGGCAGCATCATATCCTTGGGGACCCGAAGAATATCAAGCCGACTCCGTTTTGGCTGTCGCCAAATTGGCTTTAGCCAATCCCAAAGTACGCAACAAAACCGTATGGCGATACGCAGCAGCCTGCATTCTCGACTACAAAGGCAAACCGAGCGAAGCGCTATCCTATTTGCGAAGTCCTGCCGGTGGCGACACCTTCCTGCGGCGTTCCACGCGCATTCTCACTTTCTATCTGCGCTCAAAGACAGAACCCATCAACGACGACTTCGAAGAATACGCCCTGAAAGAAATACAATGGCTCGACAACCAGATGCTCCGCGATTGGAAATGCCTGCCCGCTGCAAACCAGTCCGAAATAAGCAATGTCGACGGATGGAAATGTGCCAATGAGACAAACTGTCTCTATTCTTATGCCGTTCTGCGACGCATCGTTCTGACCGACAGCACAGGGTTAGCCTGGCGGATGGCGAGGGCCGGCCGTCCTATCCGCGCACTGCAGATGGCCAACCTGGCCGACAACCATTTCATACAAATATGCAACAATAAGACCATAAAACACGTACGCAGGTCTTCCGACAGCACGTACCTTGTCTGGTACCAGGACAACAACAACGAATTCAAGACCGTCTCTCTCCTTTCGACACGCGACACCACCTTGCTTTCTGGCAGCGTCTTTATGATTTGGCCTTACCGTTTCAATCATCACGATTACAGCAACGGCCTCTTTGCCTTGGCCGACGCAATGCCAGCCAAAGCCATTGAACAGTACCGGCAGCGGCAATTGCGGCCACAGGACGACATCGACCGCTGGTTCAACGCGCGAGGATACACAAACGGCGACTACTGGCAGGACATCATAGGCACACACTATCTGCGTGAGCGAAAATACAGTGCTGCCGTCGCCCATCTGCGCTACGTATCGCCAGACTACCAGCGACGTATGAATATCCGCTGCTACATAGACCCATTTGGCATCGACCGCACATACCAATGCCAAGACAGCACACAATGCAAACTTCATTTCGCCCAACGGATGGATTCGCTGCAACGCATAATGCTCTACAGTCGCGATGCCGACCGCCGCGGTCTGGCGATGCTGGAGTACACAATTGGATTAGAGAACAGTTTCGGAATGTGTTGGTGGCTGACTTCCTATCAAAAAGACCTGATAAAAGACATTTCCGTAACTGAATATGCCCAAAAAGCCACTTCCGCCGTTAAGCAGCTCCGCGCCAAGGCCCTAACGACTTTGCGCACGGACGATGCACGGGCACGCTATCACCTGCGACTGGGCCGATACAACACCGTCCTGAGGAAATATGCCGACACTCCGACTGCGAAGAACCTTGCACTCGTTTGCGACAATCGCGACCTTTACCGAAAAAGCAAACAATAAGATTTAATACTCCAGATTCGGATTGAAATCGCCGCGGTCCACAACGGTCTCATACCCAATCTTGCGGATGCGGCCCTCGGTGCAGGCGCGGCATTCGGCTGCCTCTTCTCCAGTGCATATCTTGTTGTCGTAGATGGCGTAGTCCTTGCGGTGATTGCGCGGCGAAAGGTTGGGCATCACCACATTGGCACCGAACTGTATGCCCAGTTCGCGACCCTGAGGATGCAGCGTGCCGAGCGCCGTCGTTGCCGGCAGAAGCACTGGCGGATGCAGAAGGCGGATGATGGCCAGCAGACGCAGCGTGGTGCCGACCTTGCCATTGGGCTGGTCCTGGAAAGGCGTACCCGTGGCCGAAATAAAGGGGCCTATGCCCACCATCTGGGGCTGGAACGTGCGAATGAACTGCAGGTCGGCATAGAGCGTATCGATGGTCTGATAGGGCGAGCCGACCATAAAGCCGCAACCTACCTGATAGCCAATTTCTTTAAGAGCATATAGACAATCAATACGGTTTTGGAACGACATCTCGGCGGGATGCAGACGTGCATAATGTTCGGGCGATGCCGTTTCGTGGCGCAGCAGATAGCGGTTGGCTCCAGCATCAAATAGAGCCTGATAGCTTTCGCGACTGCGTTCGCCCAGCGAGAGGGTAATGGCGCAGTCGGGATAACGCTGGCGCACCGTGCTGACTATGCAGCACATTCGCTTGTCGTCGAACCAGCCGTCTTCCCCACCCTGCATCACAAAAGTACGGAAGCCGAGTTTGTAGCCCTGCTCGCAGCAGTCGTATATCTGCTCGTCGCTGAGACGATAGCGGACAGCGGCACTATTGCTGCGACGCAAGCCGCAGTAAAGGCAGTCGTTCTTGCAATGGCTCGAAAGCTCGATGAGGCCGCGCATAAAAATCTTGTTGCCGTAGGCAGCCGTGGCCACCTCGCGCGCCGAGCTGCGCAGGTATTCTATACTTGCTTTATCTTCCGTTTCAAGAATTTGCTCCAGCTCGTCGCGAGTAATGTCGCGCGTGTTGCGGATATGGTCAATGATATTCAAGGGTGTTGAAAGTTGAGATTAGGAGTTAAGAGACAATACAAATAATTACTCACTGTTTATTACCGCATCAGCACTAACGCACTAACACATTAACGCACTAACGCATTAACACATTTTCCTCACATCTTGCCACACGATGCCTCGCCGCGGGCGGCAGGCTGGCAGCAAGCAGGCAGTTTCTCTATGGCACGGGGATTAGGTTTCTCGTTAGCGGTACGCACGCCGTTGGCAGCCAGAGCCTTCTCGATTTTTACCGGGTCGGTCTTGCCTTCCTTATAAATAACCGTGACCGACTTTTTGTCTTGGTGCAACGTCCATTCGACAACGCCACGCTCATAGGCCAGCGTTTTTTCGATGGTGGCGTTCAGTCCTTTACAGCAATATCCAGGAATGGAAATCTCTGTCGTTTTGGTGTTCTTGCCACCTCTGCTTTGCGCCGAGGCCGACATACAGCACACGACGGCAGCAAAAAGTATTATAAAAGCTTTTTTCATTGCAATGATGTTTTTCCCTATAACGCAATTCGTTTGATAATATTATTTTGGCAAATAAATATTGTTTTCGGATAATATATTTACTTTTGAAGATTGAAAACAAATACTTCAATCAACTTATAAAGGCTGTTACAAACTAATTAAAATGGACTATTATTATATATATAATAAATCATTAACAATACAGTAGCTTACAACACATTAAACCTCAGACCGACATAGTAGAGCCGTCCCATCAGCGGAGCATAGACAACGCTGGCATCGAAGGCCTGCGAGAACGGGGCGTCATAGCCAATAACGGGATGCGGCTGGACATAGCCCGTGATATTCTCGACTCCGCCATAGAGTTCAAAATGCTTGAATTTCCTTGTCACCTGGCCGAGCATATAGACATAAGGCTCCGTCTCGCCCTGCACGGCACCCTTGTTGAGCGGCAGCCGCTGCGGGCCGTTGAGCTGCGTGGTCAGGTCGAAACGCCATTTGTCGAAACGCGTATGATAGCTTAGTACCAGCAGAGCTTTCCAAAATGACGTGTATGGTTTGCGCATCAGCACGTTATGATACGTACACCACACATCGTTGAGTTTGCCGGCCAACGAAACAGAGAAACCCTCGAACGGGTCGATGCTGAAATCGGCTTGCAGCACGCTGGAGTAGCTTGTGCCGTCCAGGTTATAGAAATGCACCTCGTCGGCGGCAACATCGAGGTCGACAACCGCCTGGTTGACAAAGCGCGTATGATAGAAATCGACCGTCAGGGCGGCCTCGCGCTCAGCGCCGATTTTAAAACGCTTAGAAAGATTAAGTCCGCTGTTCCAAGCCTCTTCGCGCCCAATCCATTCGTTCACGACGATGCGCCGTCCCGACGCCAGGACGCCAAAATTCTCGGCAATCAGGTTCGGCGTGCGAAATCCACGTCCTATGGAGCCGCGCAAAATCCAGTCGTGCCATACGTTCCAGCGAAAATGCAATCTGGGCGCAAAAGCGTGACTGCGGAAATCGTCACCTGCATAATGGGCAAACATCACAGGATTAACCTTTTGCGGAGCAACGCTATAGTCATAGCGCAGACCCAGCGTGGCATTGAAGCGGTCGCCATAGAGGAACGTGAACTGGCCAAAAATACCGGGCTGGATTTCCCGTTTCTGGAAATTGTCGCCATCGCCGAACCACGTCTGCGCAACGACACCTAAATACGGAAAATACGACAGCTGCTCGCTTATATCGTTGTATCGGAACGAAACGCCGTAATCGACAGTATGTCCGCCAGCCACTTCGGCATTAACCAAAAGATTGACATATAGATTTTTTTCTTCGCCTTTGTAATCCGAAAGGCCATAGAAAGCATCCTGCCTGAACCAGGTGGCCGCCACCTGCGAGCCGAACGATGCGGTATTGGATAGGCGTAAACCGTTCTTGGTGAAAAAATGCAGCCTGTCGGTAGTACCGCCAAAACCATAGACCGACGTATCGCCGCGCATATCTTTCTCAAACCGCATATCGCCGCCCAGGCGTTCCTCGTGTATATAATTCACAAGCGACTGCGACACAAAGCCTTTGCCATTCTCATAACGCCACCGGTTGACCACGTTGAGCTGCTGCTGCTGCGGATAGTCGGCAAAGCCGTCGTGGCCTATATGGTCGGTGCGCTTGGCGTTGTAGGTGCCGAAAACATAGAGCCCCGTCGCAAGACGGTCGTTGAAACGATGGTTGAATTTGGCCGTCACTTCCGACTTCAAGTCGCTGTTTTCGTACAGGTTGAGCGAGAAACGGTCGCCCTTGTCGGGCTTTTCGTATTCAAGGTTCACGGTACCCGTAATGGCATCATAGCCATTCTTGACCGTCGCCACCCCCTTGCTCACCGAGATGCTCTCCATCCACTGGCCCGGCACATAGCCCAGCCCGAACGGAGCCGACAGGCCGTGCAGGAAAGGCACATTCTCAAGCAGCATCTGCGAATAGACACCCGTAAGGCCAAGCAGCTGGATTTGCTTGCTGCCCGACACGGCGTCGCTGTAGCCCACATCGACCGTGGCCGAATTCTCAAAGCTTTCGCCCAGATTGCAGCAGGCCAGACCACGCAAGCCTTCGGTAGTGATTACCTCGGTTTGCTCGATGGAGTTCATCTTGCTGAACGTGGCGCGACGGCGCCCGCGGACTCTTACCGCATCGAGCTCGATGCCGCTGCGCCTCAGGCGGATTTCGACCACCGTGTCGGCAGCCGAATGAACAATCAAAGTATCAGAAGCATAGCCCACCGAGCGCACCACAAGCGTGTGCAACTTGGGAAGCATCGACAACGCAAAACGTCCTGCCGTATCCGTAACAACGCCCGACGTGCTGCCAGCCCAGCTGAGCGAAACAAACGCCACCGGCTCGCTGCTGACAGCATCGACGACCCGTCCGCTAACCTGCTGTGCACCGGCCCCAAACGCGGCCATAAGGAAGAGGACAAACAGAATGCGGCGGACAGTCATATATTTGCATCAAAACAAAAGGCCCAAGCCAAGCCGGTAGTACATTTCGCCCTCCGAAAAGCGAGCCACACGGGCATCGACATAAAGGACATCGAAAAGGTCGACACCGACACCGGCAATGAGCGAATACTTGCTGAAATCCATACCGCCGCCGGACGTGGCACCTTTGATGGTGGTATAGAATTCAGGGCCCACAAACAGCCTCAAGTCCAATAGCTTGTCGATATCCACCAGATGCACCGCCGCCAGGACAGGCACCGACAGGTTGACAGTCTGCACATTCTCGAACGCCGTCATCGTCGCCGAAATGAAGTCGCCCTGGGCGTCAACCGTATCCCATAGCGACCCAATCGAGAAGTTGGCCTCGGGCTGGACGGTAATCAGACGGCCCAAATTGACACGCAGCATAAGGCCGGCCTCGCAGCCCTTGAGAAACTCGGTCGAGAAGTTCTCAACCTCGCTGCTCACATTGTTGATCATATCGTCGACCGAGGCGGACAAGTACTGGAACTTCAGGCCCATCTGAAACAACTGTGCACGCGCCGGAATGACGACAGCTGCCAGCAAAAGTACAAAAACAAAGGTTCGTTTCTTCATAAGTATTTGATTGTTTAAATGTTATTATTCTCCAATTCGGTCCGCTCCAGCACCTTACGCCTCCAAATCACGGCCGTGGCAGTTCTTGTACTTCTTGCCACTGCCACAGGGGCACGGGTCGTTGCGGCCCACCTTCTTTTCGACGTGCACCGGCTGTGGTTTCTCGCGCGGGGCCGTGCGTTGCGCCTCGGGGGCATCGTTGCGGCTGGTGCGCAGCCCCTTCTGGTTGCTGGTAGGCTGATGGGCCTCCTTCATATCGCTGTCCTGCTTCACAGGCAGGCTGGCGCGGCTCAGGAACGACGCAATCTGGCGGTTGATGTCGAGCAGCATCTTCTCGAAAAGGTTAAACGACTCGAACTTGTAGATCAGCAATGGGTCCTTCTGCTCATACGAAGCGTTCTGCACCGAGGTCTTCAGGTCGTCCAGTTCGCGCAGATGCTCCTTCCAGGCATCGTCGATGATGGCCAGCGTGATGTTCTTCTCGATCGACAGCTGCACCTCGCGGCCGCCGTTTTCGTAGGCCTTCTGCACAGGGCAGATGACATTCATCGTCTTGACGCCGTCGATGATGGGGAACACGACGTTGAGATAGCGCGTATTGTCGTGAATGTTCTGGATGAAAGGATAGGCCACCTCGGCCAGGCGCTGCATACGCTCGCGATAGGCGTTGTAGGTCAGTTCGTAAAGCTTCTGGACCATATCGCCGCCACGCGAATTGAAAAGCTCGCGCTCCGTATAGGGCACATCGAGGGCAAAGACACGGATCATCTCCATCTTGAAGCCCTCATAGTCGTTGTTTTGGTTGGCATCGTTGTAAATCAGCTCACAAGTGTCGTAGAACATATTGCTGATATCGATGCTGAGGCGGTCGCCATAGAGGGCATTGCGGCGCTTGTTGTAGATGACGGTACGCTGGTTGTTCATCACGTCATCGTACTCCAGCAGGCGCTTACGCATACCGAAATTGTTCTCCTCAACCTTCTTCTGGGCACGCTCAATCTGCTTGGTAATCAGCGAATGCTGAATAACTTCACCTTCCTGCAGACCCATACGGTCCATAATGGAGGCGATGCGTTCAGAGCCGAAAAGGCGCATCAGGTCGTCCTCGAGCGAGACGAAGAACAGCGAGCTGCCAGGGTCGCCCTGACGGCCGGCGCGGCCTCGCAGCTGGCGGTCCACGCGGCGGCTCTCGTGGCGTTCGGTGCCGATAATGGCCAGACCGCCGCGTTCGCGCACGTCGCCCTTCAGCTTGATGTCGGTACCACGGCCAGCCATATTGGTTGCTATCGTCACGCGGCCCGGCTCGCCGGCCTCGGCCACGATGTCGGCCTCCTTCTTGTGCAGCTTGGCGTTGAGGACATTATGCTTGATACCCTTCATTGTCAGCATCTTGCTGAGCAATTCCGAGGTCTCGACCGACGTGGTGCCCACCAGCACCGGACGGCCGGCGGCGCGCATACGCTCGATTTCCTCGATGACAGCCTTGAACTTCTCGCGCTTGGTCTTGTAGATCATATCGTCCATATCCACGCGCGCAATGGGGCGGTTGGTCGGGATGACGACCACGTCGAGCTTGTAGATGTTCCAGAACTCGCCGGCCTCGGTCTCGGCAGTACCCGTCATACCGGCCAGCTTCTTGTACATACGGAAATAGTTCTGCAGCGTGATGGTGGCGTAGGTCTGCGTGGCAGCCTCCACCTTGGCGTTCTCCTTGGCCTCGACAGCCTGGTGCAGGCCGTCGCTCCAGCGGCGACCCTCCATAATACGGCCCGTCTGCTCGTCGACGATTTTCACCTGGCGGTCGTCGGTCAGCACGTAGTCGACATCCTTCTCGAAAAGGGTGTAGGCTTTAAGCAGCTGGTCCACAGTGTGGACACGGTCGCTCTGAATGGCGAAGTTGTTGTATATCTCCTCTTTCTTCTGGGCTTTTTCTTCGGGCGAAAGCTGTTCCTTTTCCAGTTCCGCAATCTCGGCACCTACGTCGGGCAGCTGGTAGAATCGGCGGTCTTCGCCCATATCGGCCAGATAGTCCATACCCTTGTCGGTCAGCTCGACGGTGCGCTGCTTCTCGTCGACCACGAAGTAGAGCTCGTCGTCGATGATGTGCATATACTTGTTCTGCTCCTGCATATAGAAGTTTTCGGTCTTCTGCAGCAGGGTCTTGACGCCGGTTTCGCTGAGGAACTTGATGAGGGCCTTGTTCTTGGGAAGGCCTCGATAGGCGCGCAGCAGGGCCATCGCGCCCGGATGGTCGGGCTTCAGGTCCAGGCCGTTGGCCAGTTCGCGCTTGGCGTCGGCCAGTATGGTGGTGACCAGCATACGCTGGGTGTTGTACAGTTTTTCGATGACGGGTTTGAAGCGGTCGAACTCCTGGTCGTCGCCCTTGGCCGTGGGGCCGCTGATGATGAGGGGGGTACGGGCATCGTCGATCAGCACCGAGTCCACCTCGTCGACGATGGCGTAGTTGTGGCCGCGCTGCACCAGCTCGTCGGGGTTGCGGCTCATATTGTCGCGCAGATAGTCGAAGCCGAACTCGTTGTTGGTGCCGTAGGTGATGTCGCAGTTGTAGGCGCGCTTGCGCTCGTCGCTGTGGGGCTCGTGCTTGTCGATGCAGTCCACCGTAAGGCCGTGGAATTCAAAGAGCATACCCATCCATTCCGAGTCGCGCTTGGCCAGATAGTCGTTGACGGTGACCACGTGCACGCCCTTGCCGGGCAGGGCGTTGAGGTAGACCGGCAGGGTGGCCACGAGGGTCTTGCCCTCGCCGGTGGCCATCTCGGCGATCTTGCCGCTGTGCAGCACCACGCCGCCAATCAGCTGCACGTCGTAGTGCACCATATCCCACGTAATCATATTGCCGCCGGCCATCCACTGGTTTTTGTAGTGGGCCATACCGTCGGCGTCGATGCTGACGCTTTCGCGCGTGGCCGACAGGTCGCGGTCGTGGTCGTTGGCAGTGACCACAACTTCCTCGTTTTCAGCAAAGCGGCGCGCCGTTTCCTTCACCACGGCAAAAGCTTCGGGCAGTATTTCGTTCAGCACATTCTGGGTCTTGTCGTACGAAGCCTTGTCGAGCTCGTCGATGCGCTTGTAGAGGCGCTCCTTCTCGTCGATCGGAATATCGTATTCGTCTTCAATGCGTTTGCGCAGCGAGGCCAGTTCGGTCTCCTCCTCGCGTATTTCGTTTTGGATGCGTTCCTTGAATTCTATAGTCTTGGCGCGCAGCTGGTCGTTGGTGAGTTCCTTGATCGAAGGATAGACCTTGAGGGTGGCTTCGAGGTAGGGATTGACCTCCTTGAGGTCGCGCTGCGATTTGCTGCCAAAGAGTTTGGATAAAAAATTAGCCATTTTATGCAGTTACAATTTATTTATATTTCTTAATTACAAACCGTTGCACAAGCGGCGAGGCTCTGCAACAATCTACAAAGATACAAACATTCGGCAAAACGGCAAAAAATAATGCTATTTTTCGAAAAAAATGATTGCCCGCCCTGCTTTCGCCCGCCCTTCGGCCTCGGCCTGCCGACTTCGGGGCGCTGCCGTCCGACGATATCAGCAACGGCCCAGAAAGGGCGTCAAAACGGTTCCGAAACGGCCAAAAAACGGCTCCGAAATGTTAAAATTGTACCAAAATTTAACATTTCATTTTAACATTTGCAACACATTGATTGTCAGGACTTCCAAAAACACTCCCTCGAAAATGCTGCCTATCAGCCCCGAATTTTAGCCTTACAATCTTCTGACTATCTACCTATTATCTTCTACTGAAGTAGAACTTGGATAGAACTTGATAAGAAGATGAGTAGAATTTGGTAAGAAGATGGTACCTCGAAAACAGGGGGTTAGGTCGGAGCAAAAATGGCGTTTTGGGGCCTCCGAAATGTTAAAATTTAACATTTTTTTGAGGCCACAAGGTTCAAATTCGACAAAAAAGTGTATATTTGCATTTTCTAAGGAAATAATATTTAAAGCACAATACATTATGACTAAAAAAGTTGCGACAACCCTGGCGCTGTTTTGCGCTGCCCTGGTCCTGACGGGATGCGGCAGCAACGACCCGCACCGGCGCGGCGTCGAGGCCGGCAAGGCGGCCTGTGAATGCTACAAGCTGGAAGGACTGGAGGCCGTGGAAAAGTGCCTTAACAAGATCGAGAAGGACAACCAGGAGCTGCTGACCGACAAGGCTTACACCGATGCCGTTGAGCAACAGCTGTTTGAGTGCATAACCGACGGGGTCATCGACATCGCCAAACCCATCAGGGAGCCTCAGGCACCAAAGCCCGCACCCGAGCCCAAACCCGACACGACCCAGAACGGCACCGCCCAGCAGTGAGCCGACAGCAGCGCCCGGCCCGCGACGACGGCCGACGACAAACAGAATCAATGCAAAAACATAACATAGAAACAGAATTATGTTCGTAACACTTGGAAAATCAGGACTTGTGGTGCCCAAGAACGGTTTCGGTGCCCTGCCCATTCAAAGAATATCGAAGGATGAGACCATCCGCTTGATACACAAAGCTTTCGACAACGGGATGTACTATTTCGACACAGCCCGTTTCTATACCGACAGCGAAGAAAAGCTGGGCGACGCCCTCTACGACCGTCGCGACAAGGTGATTATCAGCACCAAGACCGGTGCCACCACCGCCGAAGGCTTCTGGAAGGACCTCGAGACGTCGCTGCGCCTGCTGCGCACCGACTACATCGACCTCTACCAGTTCCACAACCCCGCCTTCTGCCCCCTGCCGGGCGACGGCACGGGCCTGTACGAGGCTATGCTCGAGGCTCAAAAGCAAGGCAAGGTGCGCCATATCGGCATCACCAACCACCGCCTGGCCGTGGCCCAGCAGGCCATCGACTGCGGCCTGTACGAGACGCTGCAGTTCCCCTTCTCCTATCTGGCGTCGGACAAGGAGCTGAACCTCGTCAACCAGTGCGCCGAGAAGAACATCGGCTTCATCTGTATGAAGGCCCTTGCCGGCGGACTTATCAACCACGCCGCCACGGCCTACGCCTACCTGGCCCAGTTCCCCGGCGTCGAGCCCATCTGGGGCATACAGCGCGAAAGCGAGCTGGACGAGTTCATCTCGTTCCAGAGCAACCCGCCTGTGCTCGACGACGAGATGCGGCAGCGCATCGAGAAGGACCGCCGCGAGCTGACGGGCGACTTCTGCCGCGGATGCGGCTACTGCCAGCCCTGCACCGTGGGCATCGAAATCGAGAGCTGCAACCGTATGTACCTCTTCCTGCGCCGCGCGCCCTATTCGGTCTACCTCACCGAGGAGTTCAACAAGAAGATGCACCAGATCGAGGACTGCGTCCACTGCGACGTCTGCAAGAGCCGCTGCCCCTATGGCCTCGACATCCCCAACCTACTGCAACGCAACCTCGAGGACTGGAACGAACACTGGGCAAACCGCGAAAAGTATCTGAAATAAAACAGGCTTTCGCAAAGAAATCTCAACTTTAAATTCTCAACTTTCAACTAAAAAATGTCTCCCGACACACTACCCTTCTTCGCCGAACTGGCGCAGAACAACAACCGCGAGTGGTTTATGGACAACAAATCGCGCTACGATGCCATACGCGAGGAATTTATTGACCTGACAGCACATATAATCGACGAGATAAGCGTCCTCGACCCCACCATAGGCCATCCCGAGCCAAAGAAATGCCTCTACCGCATCTACCGCGACCTGCGCTTCACGCAGGACAAGCGGCCCTACAAGACGCATATCTCCTTCTTCCTCAGCAGCTACGGCATCAAGCGCAGCGGCGAGGCGGGCTACTATCTGCAGATTGGGCAGGAAGACTACGGCCTGACGGGCAACTGCACACTTGGCGGCGGCATTTTTATGCCCGACAAGGACAAGCTGGCGGCCATCCGACAGGAGATTTTCTATAACCCCGACGAGTTTCTGGCCATCGTCAACGAGAAGAACTACAAGCGCTATTTCGGCGACACGTTCTTCACCACGCGCGTCCTGAGCCGCGCGCCCAAGGGCTATCCCAACGACTGGGAGCACGCGCGATGGCTGAAATTCAACGACTACTGCACTATGCACGCCGTGCCCGACAATGTGCTGGCCGGCGACGGCCTGAAGGACTATGTGATGAAGGTGTTCCGCGCCTCGGTGCCGCTCAACAAGTTCATCCTGAAAGCCACAAGCTGATTTCTATAGTAACAAAAAAAGGTGGCGCCGAATGGCGCCACCTTTTTTGTTGCTATGTGCAAATGCTATTTTTCTTCCTTGATGTTGGGTTCTTCGAGGCCGTAGCCTTTCTTCTTGTCGACGGCCTTGAGGTAGACCGAGATGAGAAGGGCTGCGATACCGAGGGCTGCCAGCATAACCAGGGCCCAGGTGTAGTTGAGCTCGTGGGCGGCGGTGCCTTCGGGGTTGGTGTTGTTGAGCACCATACCGATCAGTGCCGGGAAGAGGCCAAGGCCGATATTCTGGATCCAGAAAATGGCTGCGTAGGCCGAGCCGATGATCTTCTCGTCGACCAGCTTGGGCACCGAGGGCCACAGGGCTGCAGGCACCAGCGAGAAGGAGGCGCCAAGGACAAGGATGGTGACATAAGCCACAACCGTACCGCCAACGGCATTGCCCTTGAAAGCAGGCAGGATGAAGGCGAAGGTGAGGTGGCAGATGACAAGCAGGATGGAGCCGAGCATCAGCATCGTGGCAGCCTTGCCCTTATGGTCGACATAGTTGCCAAGGATTGGGGTGATGGCCACAGCCAGCAGCGGGAAGACGGCGAAGATGGTCTCGGCCGTGCCGCGCATATAGCCCATATAGCAGTAGACCACCAGGGCGATGATAGCCAGGCACATAAGGCCATACTTCAGGCCCTTGTTCTTGGAGAAGTTGCTTGCGAAAGCGCAGACGGCGACGACGAGCATAATGACATACTGGACGATGGTCACCTGCGGACTTGCCCAGAAGGTGCCTTCAGCGGCAGGATTGAGCGTCAGGTTGCACTGCAGCATATTGACGGCATATTTCTGGAAGGGGAAAATGGCACTGTAATAGAGCACGCAGAGCAGGGCAACAAGCCAGAAGCCAAGGCTGGTGAAAATCTTGCCAAGGTCGCTGATCTTGAAGGGGTCGTCCTTTTCTTCGGCCTCGCCGGTCTGGCCGTCGAGCTTCTTGTCCATAAAGAAATAGACGATGAACATAATCAGGGCGATGCAGAGCAGAACGACGCCAAACTTTACGGCATTGTCGACGTGGACTTCGCCACCGAGTTTTGCAAAGAAGGGCGAGAAAATCATACAGGTGGCAACACCCAGACGGGCCAGAGCCATCTCGGAACCCATAGCCAGAGCCGTTTCGCGACCCTTGAACCATTTGACGATACCACGGCTGACGGTGATACCAGCCATCTCGCAGCCGCATCCGAAGATCATAAAACCGCAGGCGGCCAGCTTGGCCGAAGCGGGCATTCCAGCAGCAAAAGGCAGGATGGCGCCGATGACGGGCAGTTCGCCGTTCCAGTTCAGGTGGGTGGTGAACCACTGCTCAAGGCCAGTGCCGATGAAGCTGTCGCTGACGGCATAGAACTTGATGATACCGCCAACAAGCATCACAGCGCCAGAGAGAACGGCGGTGAAGCGCACGCCCATCTTGTCGAGGATGATACCTGCAAAGATGAGGAAGAAGACATAGACGTTGAGGAACACCTCAGCGCCCTGCATACGGCCAAACGAGCCGCTGTCCCATCCGCGGGTGTCCTGCATCAGGTCCTTGATAGGCGACAAAATGTCCATAAAAATGTAGGCGCAAAACATAGCTAGCGCCAAAAGCAAAAGAGCAGTCCAACGCATTGCTGCACTGTCTCTCAATGTCTTAATACCTGTTTGTGTCATACTATTTTTATTTAATTATACATTTC
>R12__coassemble_227_pt1 | contig 23273 bp, 24 predicted proteins | sample R12__metabat2_low_PE_028 | metagenome-assembled genome bin R12
TACATAATATTTGCCGTTTTATATGAGACCAGATTTCCATCATAATCAATTCTCTGCAGTACAGATGTACTTACCTGATTTCTCATCATAATACATTGTCACAGTATAGCCCTCTCCGAGCATCTTGGTGCACCAAGCGACAGCATCTCTCTCATTGTCTGTTGTATATGTTACTACATTTTTTGACAAGGCTTGTTCGTTTGACGAGTTCAGACATTTTATCGAAACTTGATGGCCATCCTTTGTCAACGCAACCATTCTGTCCAAAAAAGAAAGCCATTCCTTTTCACCCCGTATGGTAACGTACATCACCATACCATCAACAGAGTACCTAATGTTGCGAATATCTGCATTCTGCTGACATTGCAAGGACGGTTCTACAATAGGTTCTTTCTGGCAGCCGGCGGCTGCGATGCTGAGCGCTGCAAGGAGCGCAATAGATTTAAGTCGACGCTTCATTTTTTTTCTTATATTTGTCAATTAAACGAAAATACACTAATATCAGGGGTTCCACTTGTTTGTCGCTGGTGATGTCAAAAACATATACATTCTTTTCGAGAGGGCTGCAAAAGACGAGATCGTATGGTGAGGCTATGATTTTATGGTTTATTTCAGGATGATTCTTTTTGCAGCGGAACATCGTCATAGTGGTTTTGTTTGCTTCCGCCAGCTTTTGCATACGATTGATTGTTCCTTCGTAGACATTCATCTCGCGAAGCAGTCTTTCCCAGCTTGCCGAATCGGAAGCCGTTATGGTGGTGACATCGACGGCGATACTGTCACCGATGCGGTAGCCCTTGACGAAGGCCACATCAAGGTCGGCACGCCCGGCATAGTGGCGGTAGACCTCGCTGCAATGCCCGTAGGGCACGGTGAGGGGTCTGTACTTGAAGGCCATTGTCATCGACAGCGCCACAAGGAGCAACACTATGGCAACAAGCATCCGTATTATTCCATTCCGTTTCACGATTGTCAGGCTTTAAAAAGATTATCAACCAAAGCAATACGTTCGCTGCGGCACGCCAGCGACGCCTCGTCGACAGCCACCGTCGACGCCGCAGGCGTCAGGTGCCACGCCGCCGTGCACACGGCAACGATGGCAAAAGCAAAGGAAAAAATATGCACGTATATGCGCCGTTGCCTCTTGTAGGCACGACAGTAATCTTCTAATCCGTCGGTCATCATTTCCACGACGGGGAGCATCCGTTCCTGGTTCTCCCCAGCAATCGGCAGCTCAGGCCAGTTCTTGTTTTTTGCGTTCATATTTGAGATTGATGATTAGTGATTGGTGATTAGTGAATTGGATTGCGGGCACCTCTAACATTTTTTTTCAAACTGCGGGCCATACGGCCTTATAGAGGTTGCCTTATACAGAAGGTTAAAATTTACTTTGTTAAGCAATAAGTCATATTCATTTGACATTTATGGTAATTCGCGGGCATTTACGGGCATTCACGTTCTACAATCTAATTTATGGTTAATTCCTCGACAATTTATGGCTATTCCTGTTCAAAGAAAAAGAAAGATGTTTTCGACCGTTTACTTAAGCATATATATTCCTCAGTTTTTCAATGGCACGGTGCCGCCTCTGATAGTAGGCGCTTACGGTTATGCCCAGTTGCGCGGCAATCTCGGTGCCTTGGTATCCGTCCAGCTCGAGGCGGAAAAGGAGCCTTTCGTCGTCCGTAAGGTACGACAGGGCCTCTTCCAGCAGCTCTTTCGACCCGTCATCGTCCTCCGTAGCCGACAGCGCCTCGGTGTCCAGTTGCAGTAATGGGATTCTGTGATTCCTGCGGTGCCGCTTGATTGCCGCACGGCAGCGCCATCGCATCCAGTTGCGCTCCTCGATGGGCAAGGCATCCTCGCGCAGATTGTCGATGCCGAGCAGCACCTGCAACATCACCTCCTGTATCAAGTCCTTCGTCAGTTCGGCATCGCCACGGGCAGAGCGCACACACACCGCCCAAATCAGTTTGCGGTTGCGCAAGAGAACCTGTCTGTATCTTTCTATACTGTCCACTATGCCCGTAAAAAATATTTTTTACACTATACAAATAGCCACTTTTCCCGAAATCCTGACATCGATGATAAATTTTAACATTTGGCGACACTCGCCGATGTTGCCGATTTCCAAACCAGAACCGACACAAACAATTGTATGCCAAGAAGAGGACTATCGTTCGAACTGTTCGAGCGAGATACGTTCACGGTCGGTAAGGCGGTTGGATGCGGGCTGTGGGGCGTTGCCGGCGTTGGTCTGGCGCGACGCGACGGGTTTGGTGGCTCTGGCCTTGCGGCGTTGCGGCGCGGCGGCTTTCTTTCTGCCCGCTGCAGGCTTGGCTGGCGGAGCCTTGGCCACTTGCGGCCTGGGGCGCGGCGGTGCCTTGGTGACGAGGTAGTCGGGCGAGCCGGGGTTGACATAGCTGCGCGTCTCGCTGGCGGCCGAACCCTCATACTGCGTGGTGCGCAGCGTGATGTGGAAGCAGGAGCCACGCTCGTACTTGACATAGCAAAGTCCCTCGTAGCGAAGCTCGTAGAGAGCCTGGGCCAGCATCTGCTTGCAGGCGTCGACGACGGTGTCGCGGCCCGAAGGCAAGTGCTCGTAGCGCTGCGCCGAAAGGTCGAAAGTGGTGCCGTAGATGTGGCACGAAGTGTCGGTGGCGTTGCGGTTGACGCGCCGCAGGCGGCGTTCGCTCTGCTCGGTGCGCAGGGCGCTGGTTACGATGACGTTATGCTCGCCAATAGAGGGATGATGCTCGGCCATAAGGGTCTTGAAACGATGGGCAATATAGTCGAGCAGCAGCACCGCCTCGGGCAGCAGGTAGGGCACCGAGTGGTACATCGTGTCGACGCTGTAGAGGCCGGTGCTGAAAATGGGCACCAGCTCGTCGCTTTGGGCCGGGTCGCCAAGGGTGGCGGGGTCGATGCCGTTGGCACGCGCGGCGCTGAGCTGCACATAGTTGGAGTCGTTGAAGAGCTCGCGGTAGGTGATGTTGCCGAAACTGACGGGCGGAATCTCGCTGCGCACAATGCGGCGCCGATAGACGCGGTGGGCGTCGTCGCTGTGGGCTGCCGCCGAATCGACAACGGCGTCGTCGTCGCGCAGCGCGGCGGCATAGAGGGCCTTGTCGGAATGCGAGCTGCGTACCGTCAGCGCAACGGCAAAGGAGACGGCCACTGCCAGCAGCAGCGCCTTGCCCCAAGGGAAACGCCTGCGCTTGCGGCGCCGTTGGCTGGCATTTTCCTGTATGTCGTGACGGTACATCATAATTATATTGCGTTAGTGCGTTATTGCGTTAATGCGTTAGTGCGTTATTGCGTTAGTGGCTGCCGCGGCAGCCCCCCTCAAAAAAGTCCCTTGGCTTCGAGATAGCGCGCGTAGCCAATCAGGTCGGGGAAGCTGAGGTCGACGAGGTGCGACTTGCTTCGCGCCAGGCCCGTGTCGTCGCCGACCAGGACGGTCTGCATACCGGCACGGCGCCCGAAAAGCATATCGCTCGCCGTGTCGCCTACCATAACCGACTGGTGCAAAACGACATCGGGAAATTCCCTGCGCGCCCTAAGGGCCATCCCTATCGAGGGCTTGCGCATAAAGGAATGGTCGCTTTTAAGGTTGGGACAGTGATAGATACGGTCGATGCGGCCGCCGGCTTCGGCCACCTGCCGCAGAAGGCCGGAATGGACAGCCTCGAGGTCGGCCTCGGTCATCAGCCCCTTGCCGATGCCCTGCTGGTTGGTGACGATGAAGATGCGGTCGAACCGCTTGGCAAACAAGACTATAGCCTCAAGCACACCGTCGATAAGCACAAAGTCGGCGGGACGCGTCACGTAGCCGTCGACGATGCGGCGGTTGATGACACCGTCGCGATCCAGAAACAGAGCGGCCATCAGACAAGCTCCTTTTCAATGAGATAGGTGTTGCGGGTGCTCGAATTGCGGCATATCAGCTCGCCCAGGAAGCCCGCCAGGAAGAGCATAGCGCCAAGCACCAGAAACAGCATCGAGAGGTAGAACCACACGCTGTTGGTCAGCGCGATGCGGCCGCACAGGCGCAGCACGCACACCACCACCAGGGCGATGAAACCCAGCAGGAACGAGCACGAGCCGATGAGGCCGAAGAAGTGCATAGGCTGCTTGCCGAACTTGGACATAAACATAATCGACATCAGGTCGAGATAGCCGTTGACGAAACGGTCGAGGCCGAACTTGGTCACGCCAAACTCGCGCTTGCGGTGCTGCACCACCTTCTCGCCTATCTTGCCGAATCCGGCCCACTTGGCGATGACCGGAATGTAGCGGTGCATCTCGCCGTAGACCTCGATGCTCTTTACCACGTCGCGCCGGTAGGCCTTCAGGCCGCAGTTGAAGTCGTGCAGCTTGATGCCCGACATCTTGCGCGTGGTCCAGTTGAAGAACTTCGACGGTATGTTCTTGGCCAGCTTGGAGTCGTAACGTTTTTTCTTCCAGCCCGATACCAGGTCGAAGCCCTCCTCCTTCACCATACGGTACAGCTCGGGCACCTCGTCGGGACTGTCCTGCAGGTCGGCGTCCATCGTGATGACCACGTCGCCCTGGGCGTGGCCGAAGCCCACATTGAGGGCCGCCGACTTGCCGTAGTTGCGGCGGAACTTGACCCCCTTGTAGGCGGGATTCTTGGCGCGCAGGCCCTCGATGACCTGCCACGAGCCGTCGCGGCTGCCGTCGTCGACCATAATGACCTCATAGCTGAAACCGTGTTCAACCATCACGCGGTCTATCCATTCTGCCAGGTGCGGCAGCGACTCTTCTTCGTTAAAAAGCGGAACTACAATACTTATGTCCATATCTTATATTTTATTTTAATTCAACAAATTAGCATCGCCCATAGCGCAACCCGCCCACACTTGCGACGCTCAACCCTGCTTGGGCCTTACAACGTTCTTCTCGGTGCGGAACAGCAGCGCGGCGACGAAAGCGGTCATAATGGCCATCACCGCCGTGCGGAACGCGCCGATGAAGGCCCACGTGCGGAGCTTGTAGGTGCGCATCACGGCGATGGTGGCGGCCTTCTCCTCGTCGGTGCCCGCGCCGCGCTGTTCGCCGGCAATGAAATGCTCGAGGCAGCGCGCCGCAAAACCCTGATCGACAACACTTCCATAGAACATCAGGAACAGCCCGTAGACCACCGCCGCAACGATGCCAAGCCCCAGCCCGTAGAGCATCAACTCCTTGAAAAAGACACGCTTCTCGGGTAGACGGCTGCGATAGCGGTAGGCAAAAAAAAGCGTCGCCACCAGCAGCGCGATGTCGGTGACGTAGTTTTCGGGCGCATATATCGGATAATAAATCAGTTTGCAGAACAGCACCACACCGGCGATAAGCAGCCCGGCAAGGGCCCCATCGCGGAGTGCAGCCAGGCGATAGTTGCCATAGATATCTGATTGGTAGCGTCTTATAAACTTCATTACATACAATTTGCCAATGCAAAGATAGCAATTTTTCCGTACCTGCGCACCGTTGCGCCCCAATAAAGTTATCAACAGGCCAGGCCGCGCCCCCGCCGCAACCATTTTTTGCCCATTTTCGACACCTTTTTTGCAACTTTTCTTTCCCTTTTTCGCTCCCGCCAAACAGCCACCGAAAAGTGCAGAAAACAAGGACTTTCTCTGCCCGTTGTACAGTATATGTACAGTATATGTACAGTATTTGGACGCTTCGGAAGCGTCTAAATACTGTACAAATACTGTACATATACTGTACAACGGGCAGAGCGGGTGCTGGTTATCAATGCGTTGCAGAGGCGGAAAAGTTAGGCGATTTAGGCGATTTAGGCGATTTAGGCAAGTTAGGCAAATTAGGCAAGTTAGGCGGGGTGGAATGTATTCTAACAACCCCTTAACTCCACTTAACTTCCACTAACAAAATATTTTTTTCAACAAATGCCAACAGATTGATTTTATTTTGTATCTTTGCAAATTAAAAAACTAACAACAAATCCAATTCAAAACCAATAATTCACTGACAAACAATTCAAAAGATGAAAAAGACTGCATTTCTTCTTGTGCTTGCCAGCCTGTTGATGACGTCCTGCCTCAAAGACGGGTTCAAGGATTTCGACGCGCTGCGTCACGGAATGACCATCAACGGGACCGTAAGCCCCACATTCGGAGTCCCCATCGGCACGGGGTCGGCAACGATATACGATATGCTGAAAATGGTCCAGATTTCCTACGCCGAAATGGAAGTCGACGACCGCGGCATCATCACCATCGCCTACGACACCACCAACAGCTACCACATCAACCTTGAAGACAACGGCAAGGGCAGCGGCAGCAAGGACGCTGACATTGTGCACATTTCGCGCAGCGAGATTGCCGGCTCGGTGGCGGTAGACCTGTTCGACAACCTGACCATCCTCGACACTGTCGACATCGAGGTGGACAGCCTGCTGGTGGACCTGAAGGCCTTCGTCATCGCCGATGCCGACGAAAATGCCATGCAGGCCCTGGAGGACTACCACGTCCACGTGTACTACGACAGTCTGTCGATCAGCATTCTGGGTCAAGACAACAAGTATTACGACATCTATCCGGGCCCCAACGACCCAAAGGACTCGATACCCATTGAGGACCTGATACGCGGCGAGACCATCACGCTGTTCAACGGCACCGACATCAGCCTGGCCATCAACAAGCGCCCCAAGGAGGTGCACTACAGGGCAAGGATGAACATAGCCTTCGAGGCCGAGTTTTTCGCCTCGGGAATGTCTGAAAACCAGTTCGTGGTCGACTCGATCGGCGTCAGGGCTATCGACATCGACGCCGACATCAAGGTGCGCTTCCCCCTGTCGGCCTACCTCAACGACCTGCACTACGAAACCGACATAGCCTTCGCGCCGTCGTTCCACCTCGACGACCTGATTATCGACTCATCGATGATATACCTCGAATGCCAGAACGGCCTGCCGCTGGCGCTGTCGGTGCGGGCACAGCTGATTGACGACAACGGGCAGGTAATGTGCGACCTACTGGACCCCGTGCTGACCGAGGTGGCCGGTGCCGACGTGGCGCTGAACCCCGCCAGCAACCTCTACACCGCCACGGGTCCGAAACAGACCGTCGTGCAGGTGCCCATCACCAAAGAGGTGTTCAACAGCCTGCTGAACACGCGCGGTTTGCGCCTCAGCGCAGGCCTCAGCACGTCGTCGACAGGCAATCCGGCGCGCAACCGCGTGTCGATCCAGGCTTCCGACCTGCTGCAGCTGCGCGTATGGGCCAAGCTGCACCCCACCTACGACTTCAATATCGACATCCACAACAACGACAACGGGGAAGGAGGTGCAGAATGAAAAAGAGCATCCTCAGACTTGCAGCCTACGCCCTGATGCTGGCGGCGCTGGCACTGCCGCGCACCGCCGACGCCCAGAGCAGCATTATGTACGGCTCGACGCGCAACCCGCTGATGAACTCGGCCAACCCGGCTTTCTTCCCCAGCCACTCGCGCGTCTACCTGGCCCTGCCGGGCATCAACCTCAAGCTGTCGAGCCCCCTGGCCTATTCGAACATTTTCCGCTTCGATTCGACTGAAAACAAGACTATTATCAACGCCAACAGCGTCCTCGACACGCTGACGAGCGGCGAGCAGATACGCCTGGCCACGGGCATCCACGCCGTAGGCTTCGGCCTCGACCTGGGCAAGTTCTTCCTGACCTTCTCGACGCAGGCCAAGGTGGACTTCAACTTCGGCCTGCCGAAGGGATTGCAGACGTTCCTCTACGAAGGCAACTACGGCCACACGGGCAGCGACGTCATCGAGCTGCTGGACGGCAACCCGATCGGAGCCCGCGTCTATGGCGAAGGGGCCGTGGGCCTCGGCCTGCGCCTGAACGACAACCTGACGGTAGGCGCTCGCGTAAAGCTGCTGATCGGCTACCTCGACCTTTCCAACGCCAGCTCGTCGCTGACGCTGGCCACGGCGCCCGACTATTCGTCGATGACGGCCAACCTGGACCTGAATATGAACTACACATCGGCAATCGACATCACCACCGACAGCGTCACCAACATCACCACGGCCCACGTTCGCAACTATATACCAAAGAACTACGGCGTCAATTTCGACCTCGGTGCCCGCTATGAGACCGACCTCTTCGAGGTGTCGGCCAGCATCGTCGACTTGGGCCCCGGCATCCACTGGGCCGACAACATCAAGCGCATCGTGTCGGCACGCGAGGACAACTCGTTCACCTTTACGGGCGTGGATGTCAGCAACCTTATGCAGGGCGGCACGCTCGACTCGACCTACACGCAAGTGCTTATCGACTCGCTCAAGGCGCTGGTCGAATACAAAACCGTCGACGGCGGCGAGGCCTACTGGACGGCAATACCCACGAAGGTCAACCTGGGCGGTATGTTCCACATAACCAAGGGCGTAAGCGCCGGCTTGCTGTTCCACGGCGAGTTCGACCGCGGTCTGGTCAAGGTGGGTGACGTGTTCAAGACCAAGAATGTGGGCTTCTACAGCAGCACGTCGGCCCTGGCGCGCGTCAACATTCAGGACTGGGTCGAGGTGGTGGCTTCGGCCTCGGTGCTTACCAACAACGGCAAATGGAGCTGGTTCAACCCCGGCATCGGCCTGACCCTCACGCCAATGCGCACACTGCAGGTTTACGCATTCCTCGACTATATCTCGAACATCTACCTTGTCGACGCCAAGAAGCTGAACATCTCGGCAGGCCTCAACCTGTTCTTCGGCAGCAGCTCGGCAAGATAGAAACGCAACACCTCTAATATAAGCACAAGGATGAAGAAAATATTGTTTTTAGCTCTGGCAGCGTCGATGCTTGCCGTCGCCTGCAATCGCGACATCGACGAGTTCCGCTTCACCGGCAAGGTCGTCGGCGGCAAGATGTGCTCGTCGTCGCAGATAGGCTACATCATCAATATTCTTTCGCCCGACAGCATCGGCAAGGCCTATACCGGCGCCGACGGCACCTATTCGAACGCCGTGATGGCCTACCGCGCCTCGCGTCTGCTCAAGGACGGCGACACCATCTACGGCGTGGCCTACCTGACGGAAAGCTATGCCGCCCTCAACTGTTTCGGCATCATCGACAACGACCTGCCTGAAGTCATCCTGCTATCCGTCGACGAAGACCCGGAATGAAATATGTGAATGTGTTAATGTGTTAATGTGTTAATGTGTTAATGTGTTAATGTGTGAATGTGTTAATGTGTTAATGTGTTAATGTGTTAATGCGTTAATGTGTTAATGTGTTAATGTGTTAATGCGTTAATGCGTTAATGCGTTAGTGGCTGCCGCGGCACCACTTAAACAATAAACGAGAACTAATACTATTATTCCTCAAACCCTTTAACCCTCCAACCCTCACACCTTCAACCCTCCAACCCTTTAACCCTCCAACACTCCAACCCTCCAACCCTTCAACCCTCACCCCCTCAAACTCTCTTTAACTCTCAAACAAAAGATCGTGTCAAATATAGTAGCTATTGTAGGACGTCCCAATGTGGGCAAATCAACTCTTTTCAACCGCCTGATTGAAGAACGCAAAGCCATCGTCGATGAGACATCGGGCGTGACGCGCGACCGCCAGTACGGCCACAGCGACTGGAACGGCAAACACTTTTCCGTCATTGACACCGGCGGATACGTTATGGGTGGTGACGACGAATTTGAAGTCGAGATACGCAAGCAGGTGGCCCTGGCCATCGACGAGGCCGATGTTATCCTCTTCCTCGTCGACGCCAAGGAAGGCCTGACCCCGATGGACGAGGACGTGGCCGATATGCTGCGCCGATGCACGAAGAAGGTGATGCTGGTCGTCAACAAGTGCGACACGGCGGCACGCCAGGAGACCATAGGCGAATTCTACGCCCTCGGCCTCGGCGAGCTGTACCCCATTGCGGGCATCACCGGCAGCGGCACGGGCGACCTGCTCGACGCCGTGGTGGCCGACTTCGACGAGGGCGAGGAAGAGGCTGAGGACACCCTGCCGCGCATCGCCGTGGTGGGACGCCCCAACGTGGGCAAGTCGTCGTTCATCAACGCCATCACAGGTCAGGAACGCAATATAGTAACGCCCATCGCCGGCACCACGCGCGACTCGATACTGACGCACTACAACCTGTTCGGCTTCGACTTCAACTTTGTCGACACCGCCGGACTGCGCAAGAAGCAGAAAGTCAGCGAGGACCTGGAGTTCTACTCCGTCCTGCGCTCGGTGCGTGCCATCGAGGCCAGCGACGTCTGCATCCTGATGCTCGACGCATCGCAAGGCCTTGAGCAGCAGGACCTGAACATCTTCGGCCTCGTACAGCGCAACCATAAAGGTGTGGTCATCGTGGTCAACAAATGGGACCTCATCGAGAAGGACAACAATACGCACAAGGAATACGAAGAGCTGATTCGCGAGCGCATCGCGCCTTTCACCGATGTGCCAATCATCTTCACCTCGGTCATCAACAAGCAGCGCATCTACAAGGTGCTCGAAACGGCACGCCAAGTCTACGAGGCACGCAGCCGCAAGATCAGCACCTCGGAGCTGAACGACGCCCTGCTGCCCATCGTCAAGGAGCAGAACCCGCCACCCAGCGTCAAAGGCAAATGGGTCAAGATCAAATATATCACCCAGCTGCCGACCCCCTACCCGCAGTTTGTCTTCTTCTGCAACCTGCCGCAGTACGTGCGCGACCCCTACCGCCGCTATGTCGAGAACCGTATGCGCGAAATGTGGGACTTCCACGGCGTGCCGATGAACATCTATTTCCGCGCAAAATAAACGACTCCCATATTTCAACTGCGAATTTAACGAATTAATCGAATTGCTGTCTAAATTAGGATTCCGCCAAGCGGAATCGCGAATTGGACGAAGCTGACGCAATCAATATCACATCTCCGTTTTCACTTCTCCGTTTTCACTTCTCCGTTCTCACTTCTCCGTTCTCACATCTCCGTTATAAATGAGCAATATTCGAATAGACAAATACCTTTGGGCGGTGCGCCTCTACAAGACGCGCAGCATCGCCACCGACGCCTGCCGGTCGGGACGCGTCAAACTTAACGGTCTGCCCGTCAAGCCGTCGCACGAAATAAGCGTCGGCGAGATATACGAGCTCAACATCGAGCAGACGCACCGCACCGTGCAGGTCAAGGAACTGCTTGCCAACCGCGTCGGCGCCAAGCTGGTCGAGAACTACCTCACCGACCTCACGCCGCCCGAGGAATACGAGCGCATACAGATGGCACGCCAATACGGCTTCGAGCATCGCGACCGCGGCGCCGGCCGCCCCACCAAGCGCGACCGCCGCGAAATAGAAGAGTTCAAATACAAATAGTCGCGTTTTAGGACAGCAAATATGTTACGCAGGCCTCAAGCCTGCGTTTTATTTTGCAGGCAAGGTGCCTGCGTACCAATCATTTTGAAGTCAGAACCTCAGCCTTATGCCTGCCGCAGGGGCAAAGCCGAGGCCGGTGCCGAAGGTGCCGCCGATTTTGTTGTAAGGCAGCAGCTCGGGGGCGACGTTCAGCGTCAGGTCGTCGGTAATCTGGAAGTCGTAGAGGTGGCCGAAGACGTAGGCATCGAGCAGATTGAGGCCATAGACGGCAGCGGCGATGATGACCGACAGCTGGAACGTTTTGTTGTAATCCTCGTAAAGGTTGTATATGTTCGACGTTGGCGCGCCCGATATGTCATAGTCGTCGGGATGCAGCGTTGCACCGTCGTTGTTGACACGATAGAGGTACTCGTCCTTGTAGAGTTTCATCTGCGTGTAGTTGCTGTAGGTGTAGTAGGCCACGCCGCCAAGACCGGCATAGATGATGGGAATCTTCCACGCCTGGCCGTTGTAGACCTGGCCGGCGCCGGGCAGCACAGCCGACAGTATCAGCGCTTTCTTGGCGCTGTGCGGCTTTTCGACAGCGACGGTATGCACCGCGCCCTCTGCCCTGCCCTGCCGATTCGACAAAACGGTGTCGTTTTGCGCAGCAGCATTGCCGGCCCAAAGAAGAGAAAAAAGAGTAAGGCAAAGCAGCCCCACTCTTTTTATTATATTCATATATTTAAAGATTCTTATCACAACTTACATTTCACTATTCACTAATTACTTTTCAATCAGTTTGATGATACGTTCAAAGTCCTTGTCGCTGTTGAAATGGATTGTAAGCGTGCCTTTGCCGCGACGGCTGCGCTTGATGTCTACCTCCGACTGCAGGTACTGCTTCAGCGCCGAGCGCGAAGCGGCGTGTGCCTCGGGCAGGTCGTCCTTGTGGCGAGGCGCAGCGGCAGGCTTGGGTTTGGCCATCTCCTTGACCAGCTGCTCGGTCTGGCGCACCGACAGCTGCTTGTTGATGATGTCGTGCAGCAGAGCCAGATGCGTATCCGTATCCTCGATGTTGACCAGACAGCGGGCGTGCGCCATACTGATCTGGTCGGTGCTGAGAGCCAGCTGCGTTTCCGACGGCAAGTTCAGCAGACGCAGATAGTTGGTAATCGTCGAACGGTTCTTGCCCACCTTCTCGCTCAGCTGCTCGTGTGTCAGCTGGCACTCCTCGATGAGGGCGTTATACGAAAAGGCAATCTCCATTGCATTGAGGTTTTCGCGCTGTATGTTCTCCACCAGCGCCATCTCCATCATCTGCGTGTCGGTGGCGATGCGGATGTAGGCAGGAATCTCCTTCAGGCCAGCAATCTGCGAAGCGCGCAGACGGCGTTCGCCGGCAATAAGCTGGTATTTGCCCGTCGGCATATGGCGCACCGTGATGGGCGTGATGACCCCCTGCTGGCGGATAGACTGAGCCAGTTCGTCAAGAGCCTCCTGGTCAAATTCCTTGCGGGGCTGGAAAGGATTGGCCTCGATGCTGTCGAGGGGTATGGTAGTAATGGCCGTGGTCAGGTTGCTCTTGCCCATAGCGGCATCGATGTCCACATCAGGCAGAATCGAGCCCAGTCCACGTCCAAGGCCGGTAGTTTTTTTCTTTGTTGTCATAACGTTATCTCTTTCTATGCTCACTTGCTTTTCGCTGTCTTCTCCATCCCGTTGCGACGCAAAATCTCGTTGGCCAGGTTCAGGTAGTTGATAGCGCCCGAACAGGTAGCGTCGTGCATAATGATCGAGCGGCCATAGCTTGGAGCCTCGGCCAGCTTGGTGTTGCGATAGATGAGCGTGTCGAAGACCATCTGCTTGAAATGGCCGCGCACATCCTCCACCACCTGGCGAGCCAGGCGCAGACGCGAGTCGTACATCGTAATCAGCAGGCCCTCAATCGACAGCTTCGGGTTGAGGCGGGTCTGCACGATGCGAATCGTGTTGAGCAGCTTGCCAAGGCCTTCAAGAGCAAAATACTCACTCTGAATAGGAATTATCACCGAATCGGACGCCGTCAGGGCGTTGATGGTGATAAGGCCCAGCGACGGCGAGCAGTCGATGATGATGAAATCGAAGTCGTCGCGTATAGGCTCCAGAGCCTTGGTGATGTAGAATTCACGCTGCTTTTCGTTGACCAGGTCGATCTCGGCACCCACCAAGTCGATGCGTGTCGGCAGCAGGAACAGGTTGGGTGTCTCGGTCTCGACAATGCAGTCCTTGGCAGCAGCCTGTCCGAGGAAACACTCGTAAGCACTTGGCTCCACAGCCTCAGGGTTGACGCCAAGACCCGACGTGGCGTTGGCCTGCGGGTCAGCGTCGATCAGCAGCACTTTGTATTCCAGCACAGCCAACGAAGCAGAGAGGTTGGTGGCCGTGGTTGTCTTGCCCACGCCCCCTTTCTGGTTGGCTATCGAAATTATTTTACCCATAGTTTATGGACGTTCTTTTTTAGAATGATTGTATGTCAGACTGTTCTGACTTCAGATGTTGAAAATGTCCTCGATGTCGTCGCTTGTCGGCACAGCGGTCTCGCCTTCGTTGGCAGCAGCGTCGTCTTCAGGGATGATGCCCGTCTCGATGAAGCTGATGGCATTGCTGAGCCCCTTCTGGAACTTCTCAAAATCCTCCTTGTAGAGGAACATCTTGTTTTTCTCGAAATAGAAATTGCCAGTGTTGTTGTCAAAAAGTTTGCGGCTTTCGGCTATAACGATGAATTTGTCGCCACCGCGTGTCTCCTTCACATCGAAAAAATACTTGCGCTTACCCGCACTAATGGACTGTGAATACAACTCTTCTTTCGTTCTGTTACTGTTAAAATCCATATCTTTAATTATTAAATTTGAATTGGCAAAATTACATTATTTTTTTCAAATAGAGCCAACCTGACGGCTTTTTTTTTCAACAAACTTTCCTCGTCTATTTCCAAGGGCCAGGCAGAATCGCATTCCCGAGGCCCTTCTCCGCCTTCCGCACTTTCAGGCTACTGGTGCTTGTGGGTCATAATGTCGAGCACCACATCGTCGGTCTGGTCCATACCCTCGTTGCCGAGGCGGCCCAGGTTGCGAATCGAGTAGTCTATGTCCCTCTCCGACAGGCCATCGCAGGCGTCGACCACCTTGTCGTGCAACGCCAGCTCGGCGCTGATAAAGGCACTGTAAAGGCCCGTCGACATCTTGAGGGCGCAGGACGGCTTGGCGCCGTCGCACACCATTCCCGCCAGCGTGTTGATCATATTCTTGATGGCAAAGCACACCTGGTCGTAGCTGCCGCCGTGCAGGTAGGTGATGCCCGACGAAACACCAATCGACGCATTCACGATGCCGCACAAGGCCGACAGACGGCCGATGCCGCGCTTGATGTAGATTGAAGTCAGATGGCTCAAAATCAGCGCCCTCGTCACCTGCTCGTCGTCCAGGCCCTTGGCGCGTCCATACTCATAGACAGGCAGCGTGCAGGCGATGCCCTGGTTGCCGCTGCCGCTGTTGCTGTAGACAGGCAGCGTGCAGCCGTCCATACGGGCGTCGGAGGCCGCCACGGTGCGGGCAATGACGGTGTGGACAATGTCGCCATCGGCGTTCTCCATCAGTATGCGCCCCGTATTAAGGCCATAGCCCTTCAGGCCCTCGGTGGCCGCGGCGCTGTTCAGCGCAACGGTGTCGCGGATAAAGGCCAGCTCGTCGATGGGCGCCGTAGTGGCATAGTCGAAAACGATGCGCTCCGTCAGGCAGGGGTCGCAGCAGCTGTCGGCATCGCTGCCGGTGCAGGCTTTCTCATTGTCGACAAGGATGTTGCCGTTGCGCTCCACATAGACAAAGTTAGTGTGCCGCTTCGAGATGACGGCCGTAGCGCTGTCGCTGCCCTTGGTGCAGATGCACTCGATGTACAGCTTGTCCTCGCAGCGCTCCTTGAGGCCGATGCTGATGCTGCCGCCGTTGTTGGCCAGCCAGGCTTTGGCGTTTTTCACAGCCTCCTCGGGCACCGTCAGCACCTCCAGCTGGCGGCTCGAGTCGCCGGCCGTCAGCGCGATGGCCACAGCGATGGGCAGGCCAATCATCCCCGTGCCGGGAATGCCCACGCCCATAGCGTTCTTGAAAACATTTTTGCTCAGCAGCAGCTTCGTGCTGTCGGGCATTGCGCCCAGCGTCTCGCGAGCCTTGGCAACGGCAAGAGCCACGGCGCCCGGCTCGGTACAGCCTGTGGCGACAACAACCTCGCGCTGAATCAGTTCACGTATTTGCCGACGGATACAATCGTCCATATTGGTGAATGGTGATTAGTGATTGGTGAATTGTGAATTGTGATTAGTGAATTGTGACCTGTGACCTGTGATACGAGCGCGTTCGTTTCACTGGTCACGGGTCACAGGTCACTTGTCACATCATTATTTTTCAAATATTTTCTGCCAGTTCTTGTACTCGCGCTCGCGCCACGGGCCGTTGTGGTAGACATACGAGGCGATGAGCGGGATGACCGTCGTGCCTTCGGCATAGACCATCTGCTGCAGTTCCTCGCTCACCTTGCCCCAGCTGCCGGCCTCGAGCAGCGTCGACGACGAGCAGGCACCGTCGCGCACGTCGGCCACAGTGATCTGGATGGCATACTTGTGCATAGGAACCTCGTGGCCAAGGATTTCGGCGCAAACCACCGTGTCCTGGGCAAAATTCTTGGGCGTGCCGCCGCCGACCATAAAGAGGCCCGTTTCGGGGGCTGCCATCTTGATCTTGGTCAGCTCGATGAAGTCGCACACCGAGTCGATGCTCAGATAGGGCTTGCCTTCCTGGGCGCGCACCCACTGGTGCTTGCCGATGCCGAAGCCGGCCGAGCAGTCCGAGAACGCCGGGCAGAAGATAGGCACACCACACTCATAGCACGTCTGGATCAGGCTGTCCTTCTTGACGGCGCGGCCGTTGTGCAGCCACTTGCCAAGTTCGTAGATGAACTCGCGCGAGCTATAGGGGCGTGCCTCAAGCATATTGGCCAGCTCGAAGGTGGCGTTGTCGCAAGCCTGCAGCTCTTCCTCGTCGATGAAGGTGTCGTAGATGCGGTCGATGTAGAGTTCGCGCAGCTTCGTGTCGGGGATGACGTTCTCCTTGGTACCGATATAGTGCTTGAAACCAAGGGCTTCGAACAGGTCCATATCGATAATCGACGCACCCGTCGAGACGACGACATCGACCATCTTGTTGCGAACCATATCGACGTATACCTGCATACATCCGGCGGCCGACGTCGAGCCGGCGATGGTCAGGATGTTGGTGCAGCCTTTTTCGGCGCACATTTTCATCAGTATGTCGGCGGCACGGGCGGTGTCGCGGCTGGTGAACGACATACGGCGCATAGCGTCAATCAGTTCGGTCGAATCATATTTCTTGATGTCGATGTGCTGAACGGTTTCTTTCAGAAGGTCCTTCTTGTCCATTTTTTGAATATTAATTTATGTATTTCTTGCTATATATACTGATTTACAAAAACATATTGCAAAACGGCACTTTGCAAAACAAATGCAAATTTACACATTTTTATTTAATTGCAAAAAAATAAAATCAGATTTGTTTCCGCGCGCCGCCGTGCGGCGCCACCGGCTGCGGCTTGGACCCGTCCCCCACCCGCTCGGCCATTTCGACCATCGTTCGACCATCGTTTAACCATTTAAAATGGTTGAACAATGGTCGAACGATGGTTAAACGATGGTTGAAAAGGCTGAGCGGGTGGCTGGTATGGTTTGCTGATTCAGGTTGTAACTTTTTACAGACACAAAAAAGCCGCACAGCACAGATACGCTATACGGCTACAAATATTCTGGACTTTTTCAGCGCACGGCGCGTCAGAACATACCCTCGTTTTCGGCGTTGGCCTGGCTGTCGATGTCCTGGTTCATCTTGGAGTCAAGGATCACCGCCCCGCCGCTGTCGAACGAAGTGTTGGGAGCCAGGCCGCTGGCCATATTGTAGCGGCCTTCGGCCTCGCGGTTCTCGAACTTGGCATACTGCGAAACGAAGCGCAGACGCACCTCGCCGGTCTCGCCGCTGCGGTGCTTGGCGATGATGATGTCGGCCATTCCGAGCGTCGAACCGTTGTTGTCTTCGTAAATCTGGTAGTATTCAGGACGATAGATAAACATCACGATGTCGGCGTCCTGCTCGATGGCGCCCGATTCGCGCAGGTCGCTGAGCTGCGGCTTCTTGGTGCCGCCACGCGTTTCGACGGCGCGCGACAGCTGCGACAGGGCCAAGACCGGCACACCAAGCTCCTTGGACAGCGCCTTGAGCTGGCGCGATATGAGGCTGATTTCCTGCTCGCGGTTGCCGTTGCGCGACTGTTCGCCGCCGGCCTGCATCAGCTGCAGGTAGTCGATGAAAATCATCTGTATGTCGTGCTGCTGCTTGAGGCGGCGGCACTTGGCGCGCAGCTCGAAGATGGAGAGCTGGGGCGTGTCGTCGATAAAGATGGGTGCCTCGGTGAGCACCTGCGACTTGGCATAGAGCTGCGTCTTTTCGACTTCGGGCAGCTTCTCGCCCTTCTTCAGGCGGTCGCCCGAGATGCCCGACTCGCTGCTGATGAGGCGCATAACGAGCTCGACGGCAGTCATTTCGAGCGAGAAGAAGGCTATGGGCTTCTTCATATCGATGGCAATGTTGCGGGCCATAGTGAGGGCGAAGGCTGTCTTGCCCATTGCGGGACGCGCGGCCAGGATGATGAGCGTGCCGGGCTGGAAGCCTGCCGTCATACGGTCGAGGTCGACAAAGCCCGTGGGGATGCCGCTGTAGGAGCTGTCGCTCTGCTGCGCCGCCTCGATTTGCTCGAAGGCCGAGTGCAGCACGTCCTGCATATTGTGGTATTCGGTGTGGAAATTCTTCTCGTCGATGTCCATCAGGGTGCGCTCGGTCTTGTCGAGCAGGTCGAGCACGTCAGTGGTCTCGTCGTAGGCCTCGGTGAGGGTTTCGGTGCACACACGGATGATTTCGCGCTGGATGTATTTTTCGGAAATGATGCGCGAATGGAACTCGATGTGCGCTGCCGAGACGACGTGGTTGACGAGCTGCGAGAGGTACATACCGCCGCCCACGGCCTCGAACTGGCCGTCCTTCATCAGCTGCTGCGACACCGTCAGCAGGTCGACGGGTTTCGACTGCTCGAAAAGAGTCAGGATGGCCTTGAAAATCATCTGGTGCTCAGGGCGGTAGAAGTATTCGGTGCGGAGCATCTGTATGGTGTTGTTCAGCGCGTTCTGGTCGATCATCAGTGCGCCGAGCACGGCCTCTTCAAGATCGATGGCCTGGGGCGGTGTCTTGCCGTTGAGCGAGAACGCCTGCTCGTAAGTAATTCTGTCTTTTCGTTTTGTACTGTTTCGCTGTGTAATTTCCATAGTGCAAAATTACTGCATTTTTTTTGAACAAGAAGTATCTTTTGCAACAATTTTTTTTCAACAAGTGCGTTTATGTGTCAAAACAAGGTTACTTCAAGCTATATGAAACTACGCTATACCACCACTATTCTTCTGCTGTCGCTGCTGGTTGCAGTGCCGGCCCAGGCCCAGCGCCGCCAAAACCGCCAGGTGATACGTGCCTACCCCACCCTGGGGGCCACGGCGTCGCAGATACGCGGCGACGAGCTGCGCGGCTTCCGCAAATGGGGCTTCACGGCTGGCGTCGGCGCCATAGTCGACCTGACCGCCAACCAGCGCTGGCAGATGTCGATCGAGGCCGACTACTCGCAGCGCGGCGCCTTCAACAACACCCACGAGCCCTACAGTCTTTTCCAGTTCACGATGAACTATGTCGACATCCCGCTGACGGTCCATTTCACCGACCCCTATGGCGGTATGACGTTCGGACTGGGCCTTGTCTACGGCCGCCTGGTGCAGCAGCCGCACGGCCTGCTCATCTACCAGCCCGGATATTTCGAGCCCGACACGTCGGATATGTCGTTCCTCAAAAACGACCTGTCGGCAGCACTCGACGTGCGCTTCGCCGTCTGGCGCGGCCTGACGCTCAACTTCCGCTACCAGATGTCGCTGCTACCCGTGAAACGCGACTGGCACTTCACGGGGCTGCAGAAAGAGGGCGACCGCGAAATATCCACCTGGCAGAACAACCTCTACAACTCGTCGCTGTCGCTGCGCGTGCTCTACGTCTTCGGCGACGACAACAGCAAAAGCCATCGCAACAAAAACAAGAAACGCAGATAGATATGCCGAGAACAGCCATTTTCCCAGGGTCGTTCGACCCGATGACGACAGGCCACCTGGCCTTGCTCGAACGTGCGCTGTCGCTCTTCGACCGCATCATCGTCGCCGTGGGCGTCAACACCGGCAAACAGGGCTTCCTGCCTGTCGACGAGCGCCTTGAGCGCATACGCCGGGCCGTGGCACAGATGCCGCAGGTGGAGGTGCTGACATACAGCTGCCTGACCACCGACCTGTGCCGCCAGACGGGGGCACAATTCATACTGCGCGGGGTGCGCGACGCTGCCGACTTTGCCTATGAGCAGAAGATTGCCGACATCAACCGCCTTGTGGCTCCCGACATCGAGACCGTCCTGCTACTGGCCGACCCCGCCACCGCCGTAATCAGTTCGTCGATGGTGCGCGAACTGGCCGCCTTCGGCAAGGACGTAAGCAAATACGTTGTTTAGTTGAAAGTTGGAAGTTGAAATTAAACTAACGCAATAACACAATAACGCACTAACACAATAACGCAATAACGCAATAACGCAATAACGCAATCACAATGCTCTTTGTCGATACTCCGATAGAATTTCTGAAAGGCGTGGGGCCGGCACGCGCGCAGATGCTGCAGCGCGAGCTGGAAATCTACACCTACGGAGACCTGCTGGAGTATTTCCCCTATCGCTACGTCGACCGCTCGCAGACGACAACCATCGCGATGATGAACATCGACGAGCCCTACGTCGTGCTGCGAGGCACCATCCGCGACCTGCACACCGTTGGCAACGGCAAGTCGATGCGCCTGTCGGCAACGCTGCAGGATGCCACGGGACAGATAGAGCTGGTGTGGTTTCAGGGGCTGAAGTGGATTCGCGAGTCGCTGAAGCCCGACACGGAGTATATCGTTATGGGCAAGCCGACGGTCTTCAACGGCCACATCAACATAGCCCATCCCGACCTGGAACGCGCCGATCAGGAAGGCACGTCGAACCTGAAGTATATACCCATCTATTCGTCGACCGAGAAGCTGAAATCCAAAGGGTTGCACACCAAAGGCATCGCCAAGCTGACCGAACAGCTGCTGCGTATGGCCGCCGGACGCATCCCCGAGACGCTGCCGCAAGCCGTCATCGACAAGTACAAGCTGCCCAGCCGCGCCAACGCCATCGAGGTGATCCACTACCCCACACGGCCGCACGACATATCGCTGTCGATTCAGCGGATGAAGTTCGAGGAGCTGTTTTTCCTTCAGCTTGACTACCAGTACGCCAAACACGAGCGCCAGATGCGTAGCAACGGCTATGTGTTTCCCGTTGTCGGCGAGCATTTCAACCGCTTCTACAACGAGCGTCTGGCTTTCGAGCTGACAGGCGCACAGAAACGCGTCGTCAAGGAAATCCGCGCCGATATGAAAAGCGGGCACCAGATGAACCGCCTGCTGCAGGGCGACGTGGGCAGCGGCAAGACGCTGGTGGCCCTGCTGACGATGCTCATAGCCATCGACAACGGCTGCCAGACCTGCCTGATGGCACCCACCGAAATACTTGCCAACCAGCACTATGCCACCATCAGCAAGATGCTTGACGGGCTGGGTGTCAGTGTCGAACTGCTGACCGGTGCCCTGAAGCCGTCGGCAAAAAAGAAAATCAAGCAGCGCCTGATGGAGGGCGAAATCGACATACTGATAGGCACTCACGCCGTCATCGAAAAAGATGTGCAGTTCAAGAATCTGGGCTTTGTCGTCATCGACGAGCAGCACCGCTTCGGCGTCGAACAGCGCAGCAAGCTGTGGACCAAGAGCGCACAGCCGCCCCACGTGCTGGTGATGACAGCCACACCCATCCCGCGTACGCTGGCTATGACCGTCTATGGCGACCTGGACTGCTCCATCATCGACGAGCTGCCGCCTGGGCGCAAGGCCGTCAAGACCATCCACAGCACCGACCACCAGCGACTCAAGGTGTTCGGCTTTATCCGCGACCAGATTGCCCGCGGACGACAAATATATATAGTATATCCACTTATTGAAGAGTCCGAGACGATGGATCTCAAGGACCTGATGGACGGCTACGAGAGCATAGCGCGCGAGTTTCCGCTGCCGCAATATCAGATCAGCATCGTCCACGGCCGTATGGACAGCGAGGCCAAAGACTATGAGATGGGCCGTTTCAAACGCGGCGAGACGCAGATTATGGTCAGCACCACTGTCATCGAGGTGGGTGTCGACGTTCCCAACGCGTCGGTGATGATCATCGAGAACGCCGAGCGGTTCGGCCTCTCGCAGTTGCACCAGTTGCGTGGTCGCGTGGGCCGCGGCGCCGAGCAGTCGTACTGCATCCTGATGACGGGCAACAAGTTATCTAACACCGCGCGCGAACGCATAAAGATTATGGTCGACTCGACCGACGGCTTCCGCATCGCCGAGGCCGACCTGCGGCTGCGAGGCCCCGGCGACTTGCAAGGGCTACAGCAGAGCGGCATTTTGCAACTCAAACTGGCCGACATCGTCGACGACGAGCCAATAGTCCGCGCCGCACGCGAGACGGTGCAGGAAATACTCGAAAAGGACCCGCAGCTGCAGTCGATCGACAACGCCTGCCTGCGGCTCTACCTGCAAAAAAACAAACGCGCACTGGCCTGGGGGAAAATAAGTTGAATGTTGAAATTGAAATATGATGAAGATAAAATCTGCCTTTTTGATTACATTATTATTATCGGTTTGCTGTTCGGCTTTTTGCCAGAACAGCAACATCGACAAAGGTCTTAACGCCGAAAAACTTGGCTTGCAGGACCGGGCTCTTTCCTACTATCAGCAGGCGGCAGCCGATGCTCCCGACGACGCTGTGCCACAGCTGCTTATCGGCAAGCTGCAACTGAAACGCCACCACTACGACGAGGCTGCCATAGCCCTGAGGCAGGCCACAACCCTCAACGACACCCTTGGCGAGGCCTACGAACGACTGGTGTTCAGCTACATAGAGAACGGCGACTTCGACGGTTCGCGCAGCGGTCATTTCAATGGTGTCGACGAGCTGCTGCAACTGGCCGAGCGCTCGATCGAACTCAACCCAACCAGTGCATCGGCCTATTGCAATATGGCTTTGATTTACAACTATAAAAAGAATTTCACCAACGCCATCAACTGGGTCAAGAAAGCACTGGAAATCGACCCCAAGCTGCCTCGCGCCACAAACACGCTGGGCGTGATATACTACAACCGCGGCAACGACAACGACGCCCTCGCACAGTTCCGCAAGACGCTGGCCAACGACCCCGACAACATAGACGCCTACTACAACCTCGGCGTAATGTACACTCAGCGCAACAATTACGAGACAGCCATCACGCATCTGCGCAAGGGACTGCAGCGCGACAACAAGTCCATCAAGCTCTACTACTACCTCGGCATCGCCTACGCCCAGCGCGGCGACGACAAGAAGGCCATTCAGTGCTACGAAGCCATCATCGGCCTCGACAGCACCTACCTTCCAGCCTACAACCGCCTCGGCGCCGTCTACGGAATGAAAGGCAACTACGACGAAGCCATAGCCTACCACCAGAAGGCCAGCCGCATCAACCCCAAGGATGTCGACTCGTACAAATGCCTCGGCCAGGTCTACACCGACAAGGGCGACTACGTCAAGGCCCTGCGCAGCTACCAGAAAGCCGTGGCCATCAACGACCGCGACCACGAGACCTACTGCCTCATCGCCAAGCTCTACGCCAAGCAGGGCAACAGCGCC
>R12__coassemble_254_pt1 | contig 22241 bp, 20 predicted proteins | sample R12__metabat2_low_PE_028 | metagenome-assembled genome bin R12
AACGCTTTAATGACATCCTTTAGTATCCCTTCACATCACTTTTCAATTTACCCGAAATAAAGGCATTGATTTGATGAAACTATGGACTATACAATAATCATATACAAGAATCCCAATGGCTGGTACACAGGCCAATGCGAGCAAGTGCCTGAAGCAATTTCGCAGGGTGAGACTCTTGAAGAACTGAAAGAGAATATGGCCGATGCCATAAAGATGGTTATTGACTATAAAAAAGAGGAAACACGCAAACTGTATGCGGGTAAAAATACAGTGAAAAGCATTTGCAAACAGCTGGGTATACCTCAAGTGAAAATCAATTGAAAGCTTTCGGTTAACATACGCAGAAACACGTCTGCGTTTTAGAAAGATAGCTATGCGTCCGTTTGTGGATGCATATTTTTTTTGCCATATCGGAAATTGTTTGTATTTTTGCAGTGTCATTTCCCGAAGGCTGAACGATGGCTCTTTTGCCGTTAGCGGTTGGCTTTGTTTGGTTTAGGGGGATGGCAGGACATAATAGACAAGACGTTGAACGGCGTTTTATCTGCGGCATCTGAAACTCGCAACTTCACAATCCACCGCACGGTAAGGCAAAGTCAACGTCCACATTTGCTTACAATTTATATGTTGTTCGCTTAAAGCGTGGGCGTTTGACGTTGCTTATCTTCGGTGGATGGGCAATGCGAGGCCTCAGATGCGGGATAGGCAAAGTTGATTCCCGCGCTTCTTTCTATTTGTTTTTATGGAATGATAACAATCTACAGCCTTTCGGGAATGGGCAAAAACGAAAAACATCGAATACAGAATGAAAAAAATTATTCTTTTGTTCCCGCTGCTGCTGGCACTGATTGTGCCCAACTGTGCGGACGCCCAGCGCCTGATAGGCAAAGAACTAATGACGTCGGACCCGTCGATAAAATATGACGACAAAGTATATCAATGGGTGATGTATACTTATGTTATGGGTACCGACACGTTGGATGCCGCTTTCGACATCAACGGCAAGCGCATTACGCCCAACGGCTACAGACCGAAGAAAGGAGGAGCCAAGGGTGTGTATTATTGTGGTGGCGGAGTCTTTTCGGTGCAAAGTAAAAAGAAAGGTAAATTTGGCGGATACATAGTCAGCGGCTATGACACCAACGGCAAATGTGTTTTCCCCTTGATGTTAACGGAACTGCTTGGCTGTTTTTCTATTAGTCACGAAAGCTGTGGTCTTTTTACGTTAATGAGTCGCTCCGCTTCTTTTGTGGTTTCGTCGATTTATAACAAGAAAGGGGAATGCTTGATACCAAATGATATGGACTTTTCTTATTATTTCATCAGAGGTGAAACTGATCTAAAATATATTAATTGCGTAGCCAACGAGAAACGTACTGGAAAAGAAATAGAAGCAGCCTACGACCTTGACGGCAAGGTGGTGATACCCAAAAATTTGGAATATGTTGATATTTATTACAGCGAAGGGTATTGGAACTGCGTAGATGCGTCGGGAAACAAAGTGACCTACTCCAAGGACCTGAAATATGTTGCGGATGGATACTATAGTAAAAATTATGCAAGCGAATTTAACCAGAAGAAGCGGAGCAACCCCAACTACAACGGGCCATACAATTTTAACCCGAACTATAGGCCAAGCAGCGGTGGCTATACACACCAGCAGCCACAGCCACAGCCGCAACAGCAGCCGCAACAGACCCAACAGCAGCAGACCATAAGGATAGAACGCGACCCCGTCCCGATGCAGGTTTGGAAATCGTGCTATGGTTGCGGCGGCAGCGGACAATGCCAGACGTGCTACGGGCAGGGCTGGAGATTCTTGACAAACAGCCAGCCACACGCACAGTGCATCACCTGCGGCGGCAACGGCCGTTGCAATATGTGCGCCGGACAAGGCGGCCACTACGAGGTGGAATACAAGTAGGCACTTTCGGCCATCGTTATCCTCGATACCTGAAAATCAGACATTATAGTTTATCCGCATTCTTCAGTGCGAGAGCATCCTTTGGACATCAGTCCCGCAGATGCTCCGCAGAAGAATGCGGATAAACTTTTACTTTGTTTTTGCCAAAGTCGTATCAAATTCTACTGAGGTAAAATCTGGTAAGAATATGGTAAGAATTTGGGTAGAATTTGATAAGAAGTTGGTGCTGGGAATCAGCGGTTTGCAAGGGTCGGAAAAATGGCATTTCCGGGTACTTTCCAACTTTTTTTGAAAAACCTCGCAACTGTTTGTGTTTTAGCATATAATGCGTTTTAAGTTATTTTTGTGGGGAAATCGGGAAAACACAGCAAGCCCGCTTCCCCAAGCCAAAGGGCTGTATCTCCTGCCGGGGCTCAGGCAAAGGCGGGTAACCACGCGATCCGCAAGGTGGTGGTGATGTAGAGTTAATGGTTCGTTGGCATTAGCAGCCATTTCCACACAGGGACAATGTCTATAGCCAAACCGCCTTCATTGATTGAGGATTCCTCATCTCTTGTAACGATTATGGCTTTCTTCAATGGATGTGTTTTGTGGAGTTTTGCGAGTGCGTCAACTTCACGCTTTATCGTGGACTGGTCCGAAAGCCGGAAGGAGGCCTGGATTGCCAGACCATCATCGGGTACATAAAAGTCGACCTCGATGTTGTGCATATAATAGTACAGCCTTTCGCCATAGCGTTTTTTCATCTCGATGGCGCAAATGTTTTCGAGAAGTGCAGATTGGTTTTCAAGCAAGAAGAGATTGAGCAGGCCATTATCGACAAAATAGAACTTCTTGGTGGTTTCACGTTCCACAAACCTTGATGCGTAATTGTGTAGTGGGAAAATGAGACAGGCATCCATAAAATGGTTGACGTATTCGATAACAGTAGCGGTGCCGCAAGAAGTCCCGACCGCTTTTATCATATTGCAGAGTCTTGTGTACGATACGGGTTGGCGCAGGCTTTCAGCCAGTTTCCTCAGTGCAAGCCTCAAAGCCTCCTCGTTCTTCACTTTGTTCCGGACAATAAGGTCGTTAAAGAATATACGGTTGTACAGGCCGTTCAGCCAGATGCGCTTTTCCTTGAAGCGTGTCAGTTCGGGGAATCCACCCCATAGGAAATAGTCATTGAAAGCACGCTCGATCTCTCCGCGTTTTTGCCCGTACATCCACCTGGAGCCGAGTTCTATTCCGCTTGCAGATAGAAATTCGGCGAAGCTGTAGGGATAAACCGGGATGTCGATGTACCTGCCGCCAAGTACGGACTGTATGTCGCGGCTCAGCATTTTTGCGTTGCTGCCTGTGATATACACTTGATATTTCTGATTGGCAAGTCTGCGAGCGAAATTCTCCCATCCTTCAACATTCTGAATTTCGTCAAAGAAAAAAACGGGTTTCGACTCCCTGACGCTGTAATTGGCCTGTAATATCAGGTCGAGTTGATCTGCAGACATACCGCGCAGACGCTCGTCGTCGAAGTTGATATACACCATATTCTCGACAGGAACACCCTCGCCAAGTTTGCGTTGCATTTGCTGATACAATGTATAAGATTTTCCGGCTTGTCTGACTCCGACAAAAACGTAGTTTCCTACAGGCTCAAGTGCTATATTTCTCGGAACAATATCAATGTAAGGGATGTAGTCGTATCCTTCTGATATTATGCTTTTTATTAGTTCTTTATTTATCATTTCGATTGGTTTTTCAATTTGCAAATATACAAAAAGTATTCTGTATGATAGAATAAAATTCAATATTTTTATTCTGTGGCATAGAATACTTGCGCTGTCAAAATGATGATGGCACATACAAAGAGCGGTGTTTGTCGTAAATAATTGAACTATTTCAAAAAAAAAATCTTATCTTTGCAGTTTGAACCATTGGGGCCTTTTGCGGGTTCGTGTGGTGTATTGAATTGTTAGATAATTTATTGTAATCAAAATATAATAATATATATAAATGGAAATTGCTTCGAAATATGATCCTCGTGCTGTAGAGGAAAAGTGGTATGAATTCTGGTTGGAGAAGAAACTGTTTCATTCCGAGCCCGACCATAGGAAGGCCTATACGGTGGTGATTCCGCCGCCCAACGTGACGGGTGTGCTGCATATGGGCCATATGCTGAACAACACGATTCAGGATGTGCTGGTGCGCCGCGCGCGAATGATGGGCAAGAATGCCTGCTGGGTGCCGGGAACGGACCACGCCAGCATCTCGACCGAGGCCAAGGTGGTGAAGATGCTCGCCGAAAAGGGCATCGACAAGCGCAGCCTGAGCCGCGACGAGTTTCTGAAATACGCTTGGGAATGGAAGGAGAAATACGGTGGCATCATTCTGAAGCAGCTTCGCAAGCTGGGCGCCAGCTGCGACTGGGACCGCACGGCGTTCACGATGGACGAGGTGCGCTACGAGAGCGTCATCCGCGTTTTTGTTGACCTCTACAACAAGGGGTTGATCTACCGCGGTGCGCGAATGGTGAACTGGGACCCGCAGGCCCTGACGGCCGTCAGCGACGAGGAGGTGATTTATAAGGAGAGCCACGGCAAACTGTTCTACCTCAAATATTTCGTCGAGGGCGAGGACAAGTATATCGTCGTCGCCACGACGCGTCCCGAGACCATTATGGGCGACACGGCGGTGTGTGTGCACCCCGAGGACGAGCGCTACCAGTGGCTGAAAGGCAAACGCGTGGTTGTGCCCGGCGTGGGCCGCGTGGTGCCTATCATTATGGACGAGTATGTGGACCGCGAGTTTGGTACGGGCGCGCTGAAAATCACGCCGGCGCACGACATCAACGACTATAACCTGGGCTTGAAGCACAGCCTGGATTCCATCAGCATCTTCAACGACAACGGTACGCTGAACGACAACGGCGGCAAGTACGCCGGTATGGACCGCTTTGCCTGCCGCAAGGCCATTATGAAGGACCTTGAAGAGGCCGGCTTGGTCGAGAAGACTGAGGACTACGTGAACAAGGTGGGCCACTCGGAGCGCACCGACGCCGTGATTGAGCCGAAGCTGAGCACGCAATGGTTCGTGAAAATGAGCGAGATAGCCAAGAAAGCCCTCGAAGTGGTCGAGGACGGCAAAATACAGTTCCACCCTGAGAAGTTCAAGAACAGCTATCGCCATTGGCTGGAGAACATCAAGGACTGGTGCATCAGCCGCCAGCTGTGGTGGGGCCACCGCATTCCGGCATACTATTTTGAACGAAAAACGGAGAACGGCGATATGAGAACCGAAATCGTCGTTGCCCTGAATGTGGAAGAGGCGCGCAAGATTGCCGCCGAGAAGTACGGCTACAGCGGCGAGCTGCGTCAGGACGAGGATGTGCTGGACACGTGGTTCAGCAGCTGGCTGTGGCCCATCAGCCTCTTTGACGGTATCCGTAATCCTGACAATGAGGAGATTAAGTATTACTATCCCACCGACGACCTGATCACGGCCCCGGACATCATCTTCTTCTGGGTGGCGCGTATGATTATGGCCGGCGAGGAATACCGCGACGAGGTGCCGTTCAGGAATGTCTATTTCACCGGCATCGTGCGCGACAAGCTGGGCCGCAAGATGAGCAAGAGCCTGGGCAACAGCCCTGACCCCATCGAACTGATAGAGAAATACGGCGCCGACGGCGTGCGTATGGGTATGCTGCTGACGGCCCCGGCCGGCAACGACCTGCCCTTCGACGAGAGCATCTGCGAGCAGGGCCGCAATTTTGCCAACAAGATCTGGAACGCCCTGCGTCTGGTGAAAGGCTGGGCTGTGAGCGACGAGCTGCAGCAGTCTGCCGAAAACGCCGTCAGCGTGGAGTGGATGGAGCAAAGGATGGCCTGTGTGCTTGAGGAAATCGAGAAGGACTTCGACCAGTACCGTCTGAGCGAGGCGCTGATGAGCACCTACAAGCTGGTTTGGGACGATTTCTGCTCGTGGTACCTCGAGATGGTGAAGCCCGCATACGGCACGCCCATCGACCGCGAGACCTACGACGCAACGATACGTATTTTCGAACGGCTGATGTGTATGCTGCATCCCTTTATGCCGTTCATCACCGAGGAGATTTGGCACCTGCTGCAGGACACCAGCAGCAAGGTGAAGGAGGACCTCGTGGCGCAAAGCAGCATAATGATGCAGCATATGCCCGTCAGTGTGTTCTTCGACCAGCGTATGCTCGACGACTGCGACCGTATGCGCGATGTGATTGCCGGCGTGCGCAACCTGCGCAACAGCAAGGGCCTGTCGCCCAAGGAGGTGCTGGACCTCTATGTCGTCAAGGGCGACAAGGAGGGCTTCAATCCCCGTTTTGACGGTATCGTCAAGAAGCTTGGCAACGTGGGCAAGATAGAGTATGTGGACGCCAAGGTGGACGGCGCTGTGAGCTTTATGGTGGGCACGACGGAGTGCTTTGTCCCGATGTCGCAGAATATCGACGTCGAGGCCGAGCGCAAGAAGCTTGAAGAGGAGCTGAAATATGCCGAAGGCTTCTTGGCCAGCGTGATGAAAAAGCTTGGCAACGAGAAGTTTGTCAACGGCGCGCCCGAGAAGGTGGTGGCCGTCGAACGCCAGAAGAAGGCCGATGCCGAGACGAAAATCGCGGCCATCAAAGCCCAGCTGGAGCAGCTTGCCAAGTGAAGTGGCAAAACAACAGAACACAAACACCTATCGTTTATAAACCAATGAAAGGAAAGAATATGAAAACAAGCAGGCTTACGGCAGCAATCATCTGTCTGGCAGCAATTTTCGGTGGCCATGCTACAGCCCAGGAGGCTTCGCTTGACACGCTGCTGAGCCATATCCGCGAGCTGTCGTCGTCGAAGTACGAAGGCCGCCTTTCGGGCACCGACGAGTTCCTGATGGCCGCCGACTATGTCACCGAGGCGCTGGAACGCTATGGCGTGAAGCCCTACAATGGCGATTGGGCACAGTATTTTGAGACGGAGTGCAACAAGATTGAGAACTGCACTTTCAACAGCTATGTCAATGCCAACGACACGCGCCAGGTCTATGTGCTGGGCCGCGATTTCTGCTGCGCAGGTATGACCGGGCGCGGATATGCCGATGCCCCTGTCGTTTTCTGTGGCTATGGCATCGACAACGGTGCCTTCAACGAGTATGCCAACGTCGATGCCAAGGGCAAGATAGTGATGGTTCTCAGCGGAGTGCCGTCGTTCCTGCCCAGCGCCGTCACCGACAAGTATGTGCAGATTCGCGACAAGGCCCGCGTGGCAAAGGCCCACGGTGCCTGTGGACTTGTGGTCATCAATATGTCGCCGACCTGCTCGCCCTACGAAGTGCAGGGCACGGTCTATAACGGAGCGTTGCCTCACCTGGCCACGTTCCCCGTCATCCAGCCCACGCGCGACTGTGGCGACCGCTTGCTGCAGAACGAGACTATGACCCTGGAAGAGGCTGTGCGCAAGATAGATGACACTCATCAGCCGCAATCGTTCCATATCAGGAAGAAGTTCGAAATCGATGTCAATGCCAAGTATCATCCGGCTGCGTTGACGACCAATGTTGTCGGCATCTATCCTGGCAGCGACCCCAAGATGGCCAACGAATATGTTGTCGTCGGGGCCAGCCTGGACCACGTCGGTATGCAGGGCACCACCTGTCTGTTCCCCGGTGCCGACGACAATGCGTCGGGCGTCGCCGCGCTGCTGGAAACGGCGCGAATGTTGCAGTATTCGGAGGACCAGCCGTCGCGCAGCATCGTCTTCGTCCTTTTTGCCGCTGGCGAGCAGCAGCACCTTGGTTCGCAGATTTTTGTGTCCAATTTTACTCCCCTCAAGCGTATCGAGGCTTTTGTCAATGTGGCTTCTGTGGGTTGCGGCGACAGCATTGCCGTGATGGGCAACAAGCGCTATCCGCAGCTGTGGAGCGTGGCCAAGCGTGTCGACACGACATATTGTTCGGGCGATGTGGCCATAGGCATCAAGACGCTGCCCAAGGGCGACGCTGTGGCTTTCGACTACGTCGGTATACCGTCAATCACTATAACCAACTACAAGGGCAAGCGCCACAACCACGTGCCGAGCGACATTGTCGAGAATATCGACCGCCGCTATATTGTCAAGGCCACTCAGCTGCTTTTCGAAACAGTGCTTGATCTTTCGTTCGGCGAGTATCAAGGGCGCTCCAATGCTTCCAAGAGGGTGAAATTCGAATGACAAAAGCCTTGTTTGTTGATGTCATTTGATTGAAAACCAAATTACAGGAATTACAAACCACGAATATGTTCGCATTATATAAAAAAGAACTGTCATTATTTTTCTCGTCGCTGATCGGCTATCTGACCATAATTGTTTTCTTGGTTCTGACTGGACTGATGCTGTGGGTGTTTCGCAGCAGTTTCAATATTCTTGACTATAAATATGCCGGTCTCGACGGGCTGTTCCTGATAGGGCCTTTCCTTTACTTGTTCCTTATTCCTGCCATAACGATGCGTATGCTGGCAGAGGAGAAGAAAAACGGGACGCTGGAACTGCTTCTGACCAAGCCGCTGTCGGAGTTCACCATTGTATGCGCCAAGTTCCTTGCTGGTCTGACGCTGGTGGTTGTCTCGCTGCTGCCTACACTGGTCTATTATTGGGCCGTCTATCGTCTTGGCGACCCTGTTGGCAACATCGACACGGGAAGTGTCATCGGCTCCTACATCGGATTGATTTTTCTTGGTGCCGCGTTTGTCTCGGTTGGCCTGTTTGCATCGTCGCTGACCAGCAACCAGATTGTCGCTTTCATCACGGCAGCGTTGCTGTGCGCGTTTTGCTACCTTGGCTTCGAGTCGCTCTACCAACTTACACACGGCGGTTTCGCGCTGCTGCTCCGCTCGCTGGGCCTGCAGGCACATTATGAATCCATTTCGCGCGGTGTAGTGGATACGCGCGATGTTGTCTATTTTCTTTCCGTCATTGCACTTTTCCTGATGCTGACCCGGATGGTTCTGCAGTCGCGCAAATGGAAACGGTGAACAAACGTTTAAACTTATAGTCAAAAAGATGCAATCCAATAATATACGTCGTCAAAACATATTAGGAATCGTAGCGGTGGCAGCGGTGATAGTCTTTGCCAATGTTATCAGCCACTACATCTTCACTCGCTTCGACCTCACTTCCGAAAAACGCTATACCCTGTCGGACAGTACGAAAGATATGCTGAAGAGTATTGACGATGAGGCACTGTTCAGGGTCTACCTCGACGGGGAGGATTTGCCTGCCGAGTATCGCCGTTTCCGCAACGACATTAAGAATATGCTCGACCAGTTCCGCGCCTACAGCCGCAACATCGAGTACGAGTTTGTGGATCCCAACACATTCAAGACCGACGAGGAGAAGATGCTTTTCTACCAGACGCTTGTCAAGAAAGGCCTGACGCCGATCCCTGTCACCTCTGAGAGCGATGGTGTGCAGAAGCAGCAGGTGGTCTATCCGGCTATGGAGGTGAGCTACAAGGGTCGCGAAACGGCCATTCAGCTCCAGTCAGCAGGAATCAGCGGCAAGTCGACCGACGAAGTTGTTAATGCGTCGGTCGAGAATTTGGAATACAATTTCGTGACGGCTCTGCACCGCCTGTCGCGACCTGTCAAGCCTCGTGTCGGCTTCCTGCTCGGCCACGGCGAGCTGGCCAACATCGACCTCTACGACATCCAAATGTCGCTCGTCGAGGACTATACGGTGGAGAATGTGCCGCTCGACCGCAATATCAGTGCCCTGACTGGAAGGGTGCAGAATATGCAGGATTCGAGTATTACCGTCAACAACAAGTTTGATGTCCTGGTTGTCCCCAAGCCGCTTACCACTTTTACCGACCGCGACCTCTACGTCATCGACCAGTTTGTTATGTATGGCGGCAAAATCCTTTGGCTTGTCGATGCCGTCGATGCCGATATGGACAGCCTTCAGGACAAGCCGCAGACCTTTGCCACGCGCCTGCCCACCAACCTTGAAGAGATGTTTTTCAACTATGGTGTCCGCGTCAATCCCGATCTCGTTATGGATTATCGCTGTCGCGGAATACCGATGATGGGGGCCGACAACCGTATGCAGCTTGTGCCGTGGTACTATTTCCCGACGCTTGTACCCAATTCGAAACATCCCATTGTGCGTAACCTTGACGTGCTGAAGACTGATTTTGTAAGCAGCATTGACTTGATTAACAATGATATCGACAAGACGGTTCTCCTCACCACGTCCGATCACGTCCATATAAAGAATGCCCCTGTCAACATCCAGCTCAGCGATGCTATGATTCAGGTCGACAACCAGCTCTTCAATCGCAGCAACCTGCCTGTGGCTGTGCTGCTCGAAGGTCGCTTCCAGTCGCTCTTCCGCAATCGGCTGGCATCGTCGTTTTCCGAGCTGGCCGAGATAGGGTACAAGTCGCAGTGCGAGAAACCGACGCAGATGATTGTCGTTTCTGACGGCGACATCATCCGCAACGGCACCGGCATCAACGAGCAGGGCCGCTATCCCTATCCGCTGGGTTACGACCGTTACACGAACGTCGAATTTGCCAACAAGACCTTCATTCTTAATGCCATCAACTACCTTGCCGGCGACGAGGCAATGATCGACGCCCGTCCGCGCTCCATCGCCATCCGCCGCCTCGATGTGGCCAAGGTCAAAGACAGTCGGGCTTACTACCAGTTTGCCAACGTGGCATACCCTGTCCTTCTGGTGCTTCTCCTTGCTGCCGTCGTACTTGCAGTCCGTTATTTCAAATTTAAAAAAACAACCTTCAAACAATAATTGATGAAATCGCGTAAAACACTAATAATCACTCTTGCCGTCATCCTGCTCGGCATCGTTACCTTAATTATAGTCCTGTCGCGCGGCCGCAGCCGCACCTTCAGCCAGGACTTCCAGATCGAGGCTGCTGCCCGTCCCGGCGGTGTTGATAAAATCTATATGGCCGACAAGGAAAACCATCAGGTGACGCTCGACTATGTCAACGATTCGCTGTGGCTTGTCGACGGCCAGTTCCCTGCCAACCAGCACTCGGTCGACCTGCTGCTGCAGACGCTTTCGGATATGCGCATCCGCAGTCAGGTCAACAAGGCTGCCGAAAAGAATGTCATTCGCCAGATGGCTGCCAAGAGCATCAAGGTCGAAGTCTATTTCAAGGACTACAGAATCAGCTGGTTCAACGACAAATTCAGGCTTTTCCCCTTCCAAAACCGCAGGGTGGTCTATGTCGGCCACGACACGCAGGATATGATGGCTACGTATATGTACCGCGAAGGCGACAAGAACACTTATATAGTCAACATTCCGGGCTTCCGCGGATGCCTGTCGCCGCGCTTTGTGGTCGACCACTACGCTTGGCGCAGCCATTCCATCGTCAGCCTGCCGGTGCAGCGCATCGCCAAGGTCGAGTTGCAGATTCCCGCAACGCCCGACGAGTCGTTCAGCGTCGACAGGGTAGGGGATGGCTTCGTCTTCAATCTGCTCAATCCGCCGCACCAGGCCGACGGTTTCGACACCGCACGCGTGGCGCAGCTGCTGTCGTCGTTTGTCAACCTCAACTTCGACGAATATGCCCGAGCCGTGCCGAAGGTCGAACTCGACACCACTTTCTCCGCCGCTCCGCGCACCATACTCAACATAACCGACATCGACGGCAACACACACAGCCTCAAGACCTACATCAAATACTCCAACCCCGACGACCTGCGCGCAATGCCCGACACGTCGATGTACCAGGTCTTCGACCTCAACCGCCTCTACGCCATCCTCGACAACAAGGACACCGTGCTGATACAATACTATATTTTCGACAACATCCTCCAGCCGGCCTCTTTCTTCCTGGGCCGCGACCACAGCTATCTGGCACGATGAACCCTCTTTTCCTCATAACCAACGACGACGGCCTGCAGGCCAAAGGCATACAGACCCTAATCTCCGTGGCCCGGCGCATCGGCGATGTGATAGTGATGGCTCCCGAGCGCAACTCGTCGGGTCTGGCCCATTCGTTCACCTCGTCGCGCCCCATTCGCGTCAACCCCGTCTCGCAAGAGGAAGGGTGCCAGGTGTTTGTCTGCGACGGAACCCCTGTCGACTGCATCAAGGTCAGCTCCGAGCATTTCTGTCCGCGCCGTCCCGACCTTGTCCTGTCGGGCATCAACCACGGCAGCAACTCGTCCATCAATGTGCTCTATTCCGGCACGATGGGTGCTGTTATCGAGGCTTCGGTCAGCGGTCTCGACGCCATCGGCTTCTCACTGCTCGATTTCCGCCCCGATGCCGATTTCAGCCTTGCCGAGCCATTTGTCGAAAGCATCGTGAGGAAGGTGCTCGAAAAGGGACTGCCTGAGCAGGTGGCACTTAACGTCAATTTCCCCGTCCCGTCACAGGGGGCCTACAAGGGTGTCCGCATTTGCCGCCAGTCGCGCGCACGCTGGCTCGAAAGCTATGAGCGGCGCATCGACCCGCACGGCAGGCCTTACTATTGGCTTGCCGGACGTTTCGAATGCGACGACCGCCAGGCCGACACCGACCAGTGGGCTCTCGAAAACGGATATGTTTCCGTCGTACCGACAACGACGGATTTTACGGACTATCAGAATCTTGAACGAATCAAACAGCTCTATGCCTAATCTTTTCAAACGCGACGGCATCACGACGGGACTGCTCCTCTCGCTTGGCTCCGAAGCCTTAACGGCTGCCTTGCTGTGGATCGGGCTTGTCGTTGCCGCTCAGCCTGTTGCAAGCCACTTGCGCTGGTTTGGCATCTGCTTTGTCGCACCGCTCCTGCTGCTGCGCCATTGCGCCAAGCGTCGCGACCTGCCTGTGGCCACCAAGACGATAATCATCGTCCTTTTTGTTACTTTTGTTGCATTTATGTTCCTGTTGTTCAGAACCAAAGCTATTGAGTTGTGAAGTATTACATCATATCCGGCGAAGCTTCGGGCGACCTTCACGGTGCCAACCTGATGCGTGCCCTGCTGCAGCGTCAGCCCGATGCGCAGATCCGCTTCTGGGGTGGCGACCGTATGGCCGAAGCCGCTGCCGCGTCGCCCTCGGCGGTCCAGGTGCGCCACATCCGCGACCTGGCCTTTATGGGCATTGTCGAGGTGGTGTCGCACCTGCGCGAAATATCGGGAAACCTGAAGTTCTGCAAGCAGGACATCCTTGATTTCCATCCCGATACGATTGTCTTTATAGACTATCCGGGCTTCAACCTCAAGATTGCCAAGTTCACGCACAGCAAGGGATTCCGCAATGTCTACTATATCTCGCCGCAGATTTGGGCGTGGAAGAAAGGCCGCATTCGCCCGATGCGCCGCGACCTCGACAAGCTGTGCTACATCCTGCCTTCCGAGCGGGCCTTCTATGCGCGTAACAATTTCCCGCAGGCCGTCTACGTGGGCCATCCGCTGCTCGACGAAGTGGAACGCTATCGCCTGCAGCACAATGATATAGCCGCTCGGCAGGACAACGCCGAAGGCCAGACAGCCGCAGAACGGCAAAAGCCCCTAATCGCCTTGCTGCCAGGCAGTCGCAAGCAGGAACTGCGGCGTATGTTGCCAGCTATGGCGCGTCTTGCACAGCGTCATCCCGACTTCCATTTCGTCGTTGCCGCTATGACGCTGATAGGTAGGGAGTTCTATGAAAGCTGCCTGCCAAAGGATGTGACAAACGTCGAGCTGCGATTCGACAGCACCTATCAGATTCTTTCCTCGGCTTTTGCCGCCGTTGTCTGCTCGGGCACCGCCACCCTCGAAACGGCCCTGTTCCGTGTGCCGCAGGTGGTCTGCTACCAGTGCAACCGCCTTTCGGCATTCATCGCGCGCATACTTATCGGCAAGAGCATCAAGTACATATCCCTCGTCAACCTTATCGCCGACAGCCCTATCGTCACCGAACTGATACAAAGCGACTTCAACGACGGAGTTCTCGACGGCGAGTTCCGCAAAATCACCGTCGACGAGTCCAACCGAAGCCGCATCTTCGAAGGCTACGACCGCCTGATAGGCATCCTCGAAGGGCCTGGAGCGTCCGAACGGACTGCCGACATCATAATCCAAAACTGAACCAGCAATGAAGCGACTTGCATTTTTGTTCCTTTTTTTAGCTATCGTCTTGACCGCCAGTGCTGAGCGTGTCAAGGTGCGACTCTTCTCGAACAACAATATCGAGGCCCTTTATGTCTCGTTCGACCTCGGCCTCTACGACCTATATTCCGGCGATTCGCTGCTGCTCGAGGCCTCGCTCGGCGAGGGTATGACGGTCGAACTGATACCTTCGACGGCAGGCGTAAAAGTGTCGGTAAACAGCTATGAATACGGCACTTACAAGCAGGTCATTCTGCGCGCCACCGATACGGCCTGCATTATGTGCCTCAATCCCAAGGGCGTGAAGCAGCGCACCTACGAGGGCAACCTTGTCGTGTCGGCATTCGATGCACGCAACCTGCGCATTATCAATGATGTGGACTTCGAGACCTATCTGGCCGGTGTCGTGCAGTCCGAAATTTACGGCCAGCAGAGCGACATATTCCGCATCCAGGCCACCATCTCGCGCACCTGGGCGCTGCGCAATATGGGCAAGCACCGTGCCGACGGCTTCAATTTCTGCGACTATGTCCACTGCCAGGCCTACCAGAACCGCTGCATTCGTCCCGACATTATGCTCGGCACGATGCAGTCGTCGGGCGAAACCATCGTCGACGCCGACGGCAAGCTGATCGACACGCCGTTCCACTCCAACTCGGGCGGCGAGACGGCCAATTCAGAGGATGTGTGGCGCTCGGCGCTGCCCTATCTGCGCTCGGTTAAGGACACCTTCTCGTTCCGAATGCGGCAGTCCAACTGGACCAAAGTCATACCTAAAGACAAGTGGCTCAACTATTTTGCCAAAACCCACAAGCTCAACGTTCAGGATGCCGAGGTGCGCAACACGCTGCTCACCTTCGAACAGCCGCACCGCAAGGCCAAGATTCTGGGCGTGCCGCTGACGCGTGTGCGTACCGATTTCAAGCTGAAATCCACTTTCTTCTCGGTCACTACCGACGCCAAGAGCGGCGACGTTGTGCTCAACGGCCACGGCTACGGCCATGGCGTGGGCCTCAGCCAGGAGGGCACCATCCGTATGGTCTCGCTCGGCATTTCCTACGATTCCATCATCCGCCACTACTATACCGGCGCCAGCGTCCACAAGGACGAGAACGTCTCGGAGCGTTATGTGGAGCATTTCGTCACCGAAATCAGCAAAATCATCGAGGAAGACAAGGCTAATCCCGGCAAGGTCAAGTCGAAAAAGGACGACTGGCTCGGCAAGCTGTTCCGCGTCCGCGACCGTATGGACCGCGAGGAGGAATTCGACGCCACAAAGCAGGAAATGGAATCCGACTGGAAAATCGAATGGTGACATCCGGCACCGCAATCCGTAAATTCCAGACATTTTTTCCGAAACATCCGGCACCATCGTACAGAAAACTCGGCGGCCAACGGGCCGCTTTTTTTGTGCCCCAAAAGTGCCCGAAAACGCCGTTTGGCCCCAAAATGCCAAAATGGCCGAAATTTAGCGAATTTCCCTTGTAACATCCTGTGAATACGGACGTTGCAACTTATGTGCAAAAAGTTGCAATGTCCTGGATTTTGCCCTAAAAATGCCCTTTTGTAACCTATTGAAACTCAACACCAATTACCTATCAAAGTTCACTCAAATTCCTACCTTGTTTTTACCAAAATTCACGCCAGTGGGGTTTGACTGGTTTTTGGTCTTCCTTTGGTGAAAACTTTGTCCACGGCAGACCCCTTCCGAAGCGCGATTCGAAGGGCTTTTACCCGATGCCTTGTTTGTCGGCCGTCGGCGCAGAAAGCTTTTGCTTTTAAGTTTATTTAATAATTTCCTATAAAATATTTTGCATTTTTTTCAGTTATCCAAATTTAAAATTATCAATAGAAGAAAATGAAGAAACTCTTATCATTACTTGTTTTTGGAGTGCTTTTTGCGCTTCCGACCCAGGCTCAGGTGCAGTGGAAAACCATCGAACAGGCTTCGCAGGTCGAGGTTAAGAACAACAAGAAACTGTTTTTCATCGATTTTTCCACCTCGTGGTGCGGATGGTGCAAGAAGATGGACCGCGACACGTTCAGCGATCCTGTTGTGGCGGCAATCCTCAACAAATATTATATTCCCGTCAAGTTCGACGCTGAAGGCACGTCGACGTTCACCTGGAACGGCGTAAAGTACAGCAACACGCAAACTCCGGGCCAAAAGGCTCAGCTTCACCCGTTTTCGCGCGCCATACTTGGTCAGAAAATCGGTTTCCCGTCGTTCGCCATCTTCAACCGCGAAAGGGGCCTGACGCAGGTCCTGCAGGGCTATCAGGGCGCATATGACTTTGCTATGCAGCTCTGGTTTGTCTGCTCGGGCGACAACCAGCGCTACACTTTCGACGAGTATCAGCAGATTTTCCAGACCGAAATCAAGCCTGGAATGATGAAGAAACTCGGGCTGTAAGCAAAGTGCGTCACTGGACGTAAGCAGCTTGATTAAAAGCCTTTAAAACAAAAAAATATATCCCCTTCGGAAACCGAAGGGGATTTTTGTTTTGGGTATTTCCTTTTTGTTTGTTCAGAACGCATTGACGGTGCGATAAGCTTTTCTTGCAGCACTTATTCGGCGGTTTGCCGGTCACTTGAGCCGCACCCTGGGGTCGAGGATGCCGTAGAGTATGTCGACAAGGATGTTTATCAGCACTAAAAGTATACAAATGAAGAGGATGGCTCCCATCACGACGGGGAAGTCGTACTTCTCGAGTCCGTCAACGATGACGACGCCCATCCCTTTCCAGTCGAAGACGTATTCTACAAATACGGCACCTGCCAGCAGGCCGGCCAGCCAGCCCGAGGCCGAGGTGACGATGGGGTTCATCGCGTTGCGCAGTGCGTGCTTGAATATCAGGCGTCTGCGGCTCATTCCCTTGGCGCGGGCGGTGCGGATGTAGTCCTGCGACAGGGCTTCGAGCATCGAGCTTTTGGTCAGTTCGACGAGGACTGCCAGGGGGCGGATGCCCAGCGTCAGGGCCGGCAGGATGAGGTTGCGCAAGGCGATGTGCTCGCCGCAGCCGTAGTCGTCCACTTCGTAGAGGTTGCCGAACATATTGAGGTGCGTCCAGTCGGCAAGGACGTAGGCGAAGAACCAGGCTATGAGTATGGCTGCGAAGAAGGAGGGGAGCGACATTCCGATGGTCGACAGCAGTAGAGTGAGGCGGTCGATCCAGCTACCTTTGTGCAGGGCCGACAGGATGCCGAGCAATATGCCGACAATCAGGGCGAAAGCCATTGCCGTCAGGGCCAGGACTGCCGTCTGCGGAAAGGCGGTGGCGATGATGTCGGTCACTTTGCGTTTGGTCTGGTAGGAGCGGCGCAGATAGGGCTTCTTGAGCACCACCGATGTGCTGCCAAGGCGGAGCAGGGTGGTGCAGGGGGCGTATTTTTCCTTGTCGAGATACCAGTAGCTTTCGCTGTCGCTGTTGTTGTGCAGCGATATGGGTGCCAGGTCGTTGAGGTAGCCGAGGTATTGTATTCCCGTTGGCTTGTCGAGGCCGAGGTCGTGCTTGATGATTTCGATGCTTTCGGCGTCGGCGCGCTGGCCGAGCATCATTCGGGCGGGGTCGCCGGGCAGTATGTTGAAAAGGAAAAACACCAGCGTCACCACGCCAAGAATGACGAGGAATCCGTACACCAACCGTTTACCAATGTAGCGAAGCATTTCGTTAGCAAATTCTATTCAAAGTATCAGTCAACCATCCTTTTTCGTTTTCGTTTTGGTTTTCGTACGAAGTTCTCCGCTCTCAGTTTTCCGCTCTTAGGCCGTGAACGACTGATTTTTTGGCAATGAAGTCTTTGAGGTAGAATGGCTCGAAATAGGCTGTGTCTTCCTTTTCGCCGCGTTCCAGTTTTGCTTCGGCTTCGAGGGCCATCCCCGAGGCTGAAATGGCGAATGTGCTGTCGTATAGCGCGTTGGGATGTGCCGACAGCAGCGGTCGGGTCTTTTCGGCACCGTCGCCGATGAAGGTCACTTTTTGTTTGTCGAGCCAGCGGTCGTAGATGCCTGCTTCGATGACTTCGGCGGTGGTTTCCTTCTCGATGCCGCTGCGGCTGTAGATGGCTGTGTAGCACTCCATTCGGCGGGCGTCGATCATAGGGCAGACCAGCCCGTCGTAGTCGGGGTGCTGGGCGAAGTAGAGCGAGGCCATATTTTGGAGTGTGGGGATGGCAAGCAGCGGAATGTCAAGGGCATAGCATAGGCCTTTGGCGCTGATTACGCCGATGCGGAGGCCGGTGTATGAGCCGGGGCCCGACGAGACGCACACGGCGTCGAGCTGGTCGGGACTGATGCCGTTCTCTTTGAACAGGGCATCGATGAACACTGCAAGTTTGGATGAGTGGGCGTTGGGTTCGTCGCTGTGTTTTTCGGCTATGATTTGGCCGTCTCTTGTCAGCGCCGCCGAGCAGATTTGGGTGGCTGTTTCGAGTAGAAGTATTGTCATATCAGTGTTTTATCTCATATCTATAATCTCGATGCCGGGGTTGTCCTTTTTGGGAAAGGCAAAGTCGCTGGCCGATGCTTTGGCCGTGGCAAATTTGCTGACTTCGTATTCGGCCGATGTCGAGTCGTAGTTGTGCATCTCCATACGGCGCACAGTGCCGCTTGCGGTGATGATGAACCGTATCTTGTAGAAGCTGCGGGTTTTCTTGGGCGTGAGGTCTATGACGGCGTCGCCGTTCGACTCTTTGCGTATGTATTTTGCTTTGTAGTTCTTGCTGTAGTTGGCCAGCAATGCACCTGGGTTCATCAGGTCGTCGTCGCTGTCGCTCATCTTGTTGACGACGAGTTCGTTGGCATCTTTGTTCCAGTGCGATGTCGAGGTGCCGTCGCAGTAGATGACGTTATTGTCGAAGGTGACACGGTATTTTCCCTGCTGGTACAACACGTTGGCCGACATTTTGGCTGACTGCTTCTTGTTGGCGTCGCGGCTTGTCATTGTCACCGTGAATGTTACGCCACTGGCAGCGTTGATTTTTTTCGATGCTTTCTTCAGTATTTCGTCGGCGTTTTTGTCTATGTTGCCCTGTGCGGTGTGGGTGATTTGCGCAGTGGCAGGCAGGACGAAAAACGTCAGTAGCAGGGTTGTGAATAGTCTTTTCATTGCTGTTGTGTTTTAGTGCTTAACGTTTCATCGTGGCATTTATTGTGTCTTGAGTGACCTTTATTTCTATACTTTCAGCCATCCTTCGGCGACGATGGCGGCAGGTCCGCCGACGCGGATGGTGCCGTCGGGCTCGAGGCGCGTCTTTACAATGGACGGGCGTCCCATCGTCTCGCCTTGCAGGAAACTGTGGCTGCCTGGGCCGATTATGCCGTTCTGGGCCAGGTAGTGGGTCAGGGCGGCGTTGGCTGTGCCGGTGGCGCTTTCCTCGGGCACTCCGTATGCCGGGGCGAAGTCGCGCACGTGGGCCGTGTGGCCGTCGTTGCAGAAAGCAAAGGGGTGAATGCTAACTATATTAAGCTTTTGTGTGAACGACGCTATTGCTCCCATATCGGGTTGCAGGGCGTTGAGCGTTTCGACCGATGGCATCGGCAACATCACGTCCGACAGGCCTGAATATGAGATTTGTACCGGCAGGGTGGGGCGGTAGTCTTTCAGTCCCACGGCGCGGTATGCTTCCTCGGCCTCAGACGATGACAGGGTGCCGACGATGCGCGGCGTGGCCATCTGCATCATCACTTCCTGTGCGACCTCTACTTCAAGTTCGCCAGCCAGTGTGTGGCACAGGCATTTGCCCGTGGCTTCTCCCAGTTGGTGCAGCAGTGCGAAAGTGGCCACCGTGGCGTGTCCGCACAGCTCCACTTCACCCTTGGGCGTGAAATAGCGAACGGTGTAGCGTGTGTTTCCGTCGCTGCGGACAAAGGCGGTTTCGGAATAGCGCAGCTCGGCGGCGATGGCCTGCATCAGATTGTCGGTGGGGAAGGTGTCGCTTTCCAGCGGCACCACTCCGGCGGTGTTGCCTCCGAAAGGCTTTTCGGTAAAGGCATCAATGATATAGTATTTCATAAGCTGTGTAATGTGCTGGTTTATTGCTTTTTTTGTTTGCTGACGTGACTCATTATTTCTTTTGCCAAACGACTGCTGTCGTCATACGACATATTGATGGCGAAGCGGTATCGGCCGTGGCGGCCGTATCGGATGCGTAGTGTGTCTGGCACTGTAAGGCTACTGCCTCTGCTGCCATCGTAGTGTTCCACTTGGCGTATGGAGGATAGGGGTATGCTTTTGTATCGTCGCATAAAGCTTCGTGTGCATTCTAAGACGAGGTTATCGTCTTGTATTTTAATTGTTTCCTGCGAGAGGAATAGGCGAATGTTGTTGTCCAATGCGAAGAGGAACATATAGGCGCATAAGATGAGAGTCGCCAAACATATAGCCAATGTGGATGGGTCAGTGTTTTCTTGTTTTGCCACTTTAACAGTGCCATATATTATCATAATGTTGATAATCGACATAATGAGAAGAGGCACATTGTCGAGAATGTGCTCCCAGATGGGGTGTCTTTGGGGACAGTTGACGGCGAGCGTTTTGTCCATAGGGAAGTGATTGTTTGACTGTTGGATGGTTCTATATTTCAATTATGGTGGCTTTGTTAGTCATCGCTGGCAATTTTGTAGAATCGGTTGATGTTGGAATAGTATACCGATGTCGGTATGGCGGCACGTATGGCGGTGGCCTTGTCTGATGGAAGTTCGCCGTAGTGGAGGTCGAAGAGTTGCAGCGCCAGGGAGTCGCGCAGCTCGATGATGGCGGCGGCAATCTCGTGTCGCACGCTGTCGACGGTTGCCTCGGGGGCGCTTTCCAAGGTGTGCAGCACCACAAGACCTATACTGACGGGGCGCTCGCCCAGCAGGGGAATGTCCTCTATACGCTTCTGTGGCAGGTCGTTGTCGTCGTCGCGGTTGGCAAGGAAACGTTTTACCTGCTCGCGCAGCTGGCCGAGGTCGGTGGGCACACGGTCGTCAACGTATTCATATTCCTCTCCCGGTGGCGGAGTCGGCAGTAGATCGATGAAGTGATCGTGGTTGAGGCTGAGTGTGCCGGTGGAGTCCACCCATACGGCCATAATGTTGCGCATACGCCAGTCGGCGCATATATCAAGCGGTATACTGTCTTCCGTCAGCGTCAGTGTGGCGTCAAGGTTAGATGTCTCGTGTCGTGAACCGCAGGCGGCAAGCAACAGTGTGGCTGCCAAAAGTATGCGGTGGGTCTTCATAGGCTGCGGAGCCATTTTATCTCGTCGGCCCAGCGCATCGGGTCGGGGGTCTCGAGAATGATGGGCATATCGTCGAAGCGCGGGTCGTGCATCAGGCGCGAGAAGAACTCCTTGCCCATAGCGCCCTCGCCCAGCACCTCGTGGCGGTCCACGTGGCTGCCGGTGCCTTTCTTGCTGTCGTTGAGGTGTATAGCACGGAGATACTTGAACCCGACGATGCGTTCGAACTCGTCCATCGTGAACTGATAGCCCATCTCGGTCGTAAGGTCGTAGCCTGCCGCCAGCGTGTGGCAGGTGTCGATGCAGACGCCCACGCGGCTTTTGTCTTCCACACCCTCGATGATGCGGGCTATGTGCTCGAAGCGCCAGCCCAGGTTGGTGCCCTGTCCGGCGGTGTTTTCTATTACTGCCGTGACGCCTTCGGTCTTGCTCAGCGCCAGATTGATTTCGCGTGCTATCTGGTCCAGGCATTCCTCTTCGCTGATGCGGTTCAGGTGGCTGCCGGGGTGGAAGTTAAGCATCGTCAGGCCCAGCTGCTGGGCTCTGTACATCTCGTCGAAGAACGCTGCGCGACTTTTCTGCAGCGTTTCCTCGTCGGGCGAGCCGAGGTTGATGAGGTAACTGTCGTGCGGCAGCACCATCTCGGGCCGGAAGCCGCGTTCCACCAGCAAAGCCTTGAAGCCGTCGATTTCCAGTTGCGGCAGCGGTTTGCTCACCCAGCTGCGTTGGTTGCGTGTAAACAGTGCGAAAGCGTTGGCCCCGATGGCTTCGGCATTCAAAATGGCGTTTCCCACGCCCCCCGATGCGCTCACGTGTGCGCCGATATATTTTGTCATAATTTTTACTTTTGAACGTTAATTGCCATTAATTTCCCGTTAATTGTCTTGATTTAAATTGTCTGCAAAAATACGCATTTTCATTAAATTGACAAAATTAATTTGGTCACATCACAAAAATATAGATTCCAGACCAAAACGCAACTCACGTTTGCAAAGATAGATAAAA
>R12__coassemble_256_pt1 | contig 22114 bp, 15 predicted proteins | sample R12__metabat2_low_PE_028 | metagenome-assembled genome bin R12
ATTCCTATCAACCATATCTAACAGGAATATGATTTTTTCCGATTCATGACGAGCGATAAAAACATCAATAACAAATCGAGGACAAATTATTTGTCTTGGCTTAGATTTTTATCTCAAAAACACACCATTGACAGTTCATTAACAGAAGATGGCATTTCGGAGATTCTAGAAAAAGAAAAAGAAGACCAAAAAAACAGAATAATATACAATACACAAAGAGATTTGGGTAATTTCAAATCCGCACTTCGCAAATATCTAACTTTCATTGACTCTGATTACACAAAAAAACAAGATGAAACAATATTGTCAGAAATCAAAAAAATTGAAAAAAACAAGGATCTAAAACACACAGAGAAACAATCAATAAAAAAATCTCGTATCGGACAAGGTATATTCAGAAACAATTTGATTCAATATTGGGAAGGATGCTCCATCAGCGGATGTCAATTCTTTGACATTCTAATAGCTTCTCATATAAAGCCTTGGGCCGAATCCAATAACACAGAACGATTAAACACTTTTAACGGTCTACTTTTACTTCCAAACTTTGACAAACTATTTGACAAGGGATATATTTCTTTCAATTCGAACGGCAAAATAATATTCTCTAACTTTTTCCCACAAACTGACAGGCATCTGCTAAACATACCACCAAACACTTCTCTAAAGAAAGTAGAAGAAAAGCATTTGTCGTTCTTAAAATACCACAACGACAACTGCTTAATCCAGTAATCTAATTCATACTCACAGATAGATTATCACCGGCTGGACGTTGGGGAAGCCCATTGAGGCGAGGGCGTCGGCGTATTCGGCGACCTGGCGCTGGTAGTCACGGTGGGTTTCGTCGTTGCGGGCGCCGGTCTTGAAGTCGACCACCCAAGTCTGGTTGTCGTCGAAGACGATGCGGTCGGGACGGCGCGTTTTGCCGCCTACGGCAATGGAGGCCTCGCACTTGACGCGGTAGCGCGGGTCGAAGTAGCGTCGGTTGGCAGGGTCGTTGACCATACGGCTTATGCGCTGGGTTATGGAATCGGCATCGATGGGGCTGATATGGTTTTCGCGGCAGTAGCGTTCGACAACCGGCTGTATGTCGTCTGCCGTAATGATACGCGACATAAGGTCGTGGACGACAATACCGTAGCGGCGGCTATCGGCATCGAGCGACGACAGCAGGGCATCGTTTTGCGCAGCTATGGCCACCCGATCCTCCCAACGCGGGAAGCAGATGTCGTCGACGGGCATTGTGGCCGATGTTGCAGAGGCGTCGACGTTCGGGGCATTCCAGCGCGGATTTTCTGCATCTTCGCCAATGGCATAGCGGTTGTTGCCAAGGTCGACGCATTCGCCGTCGCGCTGCGCAAAGGCCTGCAAGAGAGGGGCAAAGCTGTCGGCCGACTTGGTCTCTTCGCAGCAGACAATAAGTTTCTCTTCGGGTCGCGTCAGAGCCACGTAAAGCACATTGACGCGGTCCATCTCGCTCATCATCCGCTCGTTGTCGAAATCGGAATCGAACGCTGTGGGTACCGACTGCATATTGACGAAAGCAACCGGCAAGGGGCTGTCGGTATCCTGTGGCAGATGGACCCACATTTTTGTGTTTGGCTGCCGCTTGTAGGGCATAGCCAGTATTACGATTCTGTTTTCGAGACCTTTGGCTTTATGGATAGTCATCAGCTGAACGGCATCGAGATCGGAAGCCGTGGAGCTTGAAAGTTTGGGGAGCCGCTCGTCAAGATATTTGACAAGTCCCTGCAGATCAGGGCGTGCGTGCTGCATATACGACGCCACTGCGTTAAGGAAAGAGGCCGCATAGGCGCTGTCCTTGCCCTGAAGCAAGAAAGTGCGCAGCAGCTCTTCGCAGCAGTCGTAGAGCGACAGCGAGTGCAGATAGTCGATATTGAAGCGGATGCCACAGTCCTGCAACAGGCGGGCAAGGTCGAAATTGGATTCGCGCAGTCGCCAAAGAAGCGCTGAGACGTCGGCAGAAGAAGTGCCAGTGCCAATCGAGCCACAACGGACAGCCAACTCAAGAGCCTGCACGGCAGCCACATAGTTGCGTGGGTCGTGGATGTATTCGAGCAGACTCTGCATCAGGAGCACGGTACGGCTGTTGGTGAGGACGAACGATTCGGAGCTGACAATCGGTATCGGTTTGTCGGGGCTATTGGCCGAAAGGAAGTCCGACACGCGGACGAGAGTGTCGTTGTCGCGCGCCAGCACCGTTATGTCGCCATAGGAATAGTGCAGGTCGTCGACCTGATGGCGGATTGCAGCCAGGATGCTGGGCAGGAGTTCTTCCTTGGGCAAAAAGGAGAGGTTGACATAGCCGCCGGGCTTGACGGTGTCCTGCACCAGTTCGGGTTCGCCACCCTCATCGTTACCGATATAGAGCTTGCGCAATTCGGTATTGGCCGCGAAGGGACCCTGGACCAAATCGGTGAAAAAGCGGTTGTTGAACCGAACGATGTTGGCCAAAGTACGGAAATTCTTTTTGAGGCAGTCCACCCTACCCTCGCGGCGCAGCGAAAGGCCGTGAGTGCTGCTGTCGACATTGGGCAGGTTGACAAACTGGCGCACGTCGCCCTGCCGGAAGCGGTAGATGGCCTGCTTGCCGTCGCCGACAACGAGCGACTGGGTGCCCGGCTCGGCAGTATTGCCGGGGAAGTCGTAGGTCATAGCCTCGTCGAGCAGAGGCAGGAAATTGAGCCACTGCAGACGGCTGGTGTCTTGAAACTCATCGATCAGATAGTTGTGATAGCGGTTGCCGATGCGCTCATAGATGAACGGCGCCGGCTCGTTGGCCACCTCCTGGTCGATGCGCTTGTTGAACTCCGAGATGTGGACAATCTCGTTTTCTATATAGTATTCATTTTTTATCCGATTGACCTTATCGAGCAGGGCAAGCCCATACAAATTACTGATCAAAAGGCGGTTGGTGTTATACCGACTAAGTCCGTCGTCCATCGTCTGACAGGCCTTGCGGAAAGGTTCCATAACCGCCTCGAAGGCCAGTATCTGGCTTTGGGGCGTGTTTTTGGAATAAAGCCGGCCCGACTCGCAGGCATCATCGACCCGCTTGTGCGGCTTGTTCAACTTGTCGTAGCTGCCCTCGGCAACAGAGCGCATAAAGGCATAGACGCTGCTGCCTTTATAAGGGAAACTATTGGCATCCAAACCATTGGCAGAGCAGGCATCGACAAAGGCCTTCGCTGCAGAGCTGACTTCTTTCTCGTAGCGGCGCGTATCGGCAAGAAGCTTGTCGTGGATGCCCACATAGTCGTCGAGGTTGATTTTCTCCAATTCGGCAAGGAATTTGGGCGATTCCTCCTTGAGGATTTCCTTCGACAGTTCGAGCAGATTGTTCTCAAGTTTGTAGCCCTTGCCACTCTCCATTCGGCTTTCGGAGAAGGCACACAATACGCGCGTCAAAGCCTCCTCGTCAGGACTGCCAGCCAGCGAAAGCAGCTCGTCGACAACGCTTTGCAATATCTCCTGCTGGTCAATCTGAACATTGAAGTTCATAGGAAGGTGCAGGTCGTGGGCAAACGTGCGCACCAGACGATGGACAAAGCTGTCGATTGTGCATACCGAAAGGTTTGAATAGTTGTGCAGGATGGCCGACTGCAGGATTTGGCATCGGCGCACCACTTCGTCGCGGCCTATCTGCAAGTGGAGAGCAATGTCGCCGACAAGACCGTCGGCCGACGGCTTTCCGACAACGATATCGTGAAGGCGCGACATAAGACGCTCTTTCATTCCGTTTGCCGCCTTGTTCGTGAATGTTATGGCAAGAATCTGGCCGAAGCGTTGCTGAATCTGTTTCAGCGACGACACGGAGATGGCAATCTCTATAAACTGACGCACAAGCGTGTAGGTCTTTCCTGAGCCTGCCGACGCACGGCAAATGACGAATCTGGACATTGCTGCGTACTTGATTATTTTACAATGATACAATTTGAAACGCCTCGTTCGCCATCGAAGTCATATCGCCCATTGTCGGTCGGATGGTTTACGAGGCCGCCGTTGGGATAGCGGTCCACATACATCGTCGTCGAGCCGCCGCCGTCGAGGTTGAGGGCGTCTCGACAGCCAAGATAGCGCAGCAGACGGCTAAAATCCCGAAGCGAAAGGCCCTCGGACTGTTTGGTACGGCCGTCGACAACAACCAGAAGCACTGTGCCATCGGCGCGAACGCCCACTGCGGTGCGATTGTGGCGATGGGTGACGAAGGTCTTGTCTTCGCGCATCGGCAGCATCCTCCCATTGTGAATCAGCAGCGGACCCGCCGTCATAATATTCGAGTCTTTCAGCATTCGCTCAGCCAACCGGGCGCTGTCGGGAACAAAAATCTCAGGCCGGCCAGCGACCAGTTTCATAGAGCCATATTGGTAGTACTTGCGATGTATGCTGTCGGAAACCTGCGGCGTATTGATACCCAACTCCTTGCCGTCGATACGCAGATAGCAAATAGGGTTATGCTGCTGCATATCGAAGAAAGAGCCGTTGATTGCAGCCAGTGCGCCGTGCTTGCGCGCGTGGACGGAAGTCGGAGTGCGCTGCGGCTCGTAGGTGAACGCCAGACGGCGCGGCGAGCCGGCGGGAATCTCGATGACAGCGACAAACTGGTTGCTACCGAGGCAGTTCTTACGATTGAAGTGCATCCGTTTCAACGTCATACCGTCAAGGCTGTCAATCTGCCACCTGGCATTGGCAATGCGAAGCGAGTCGACATTCTGCGAACGCAGCGACGCAGGCAACACCACCGCCAAACAAATCAATATCAACAGTTTCCTCATAGCGTGCTTACTTATCATTCTAAGAAGTCAATTTTGCGAGCCGTTGTTTTCAGCCATTTTCGATGCCGCTTCGGCGATGCTTTGCCAATTCTGGTTGTGCATACAGTTCAGATGCCCCAGCGGACAACGGCCAGAACCCATCCTGCTGCAAGGGCGGCACCAAAGGTTATTCACCTCGCAGTCGACGTGCCACGTGCGGAAAGCCGAAAAGCCGAAATCAGGAATCGTGGCGCCCCACACAGCGATGACAGGCCGATGCAAGGCCGCAGCGAAATGCATCATCGCCGAATCGGGCGTAACGACCGCCGAAGCCCCGTTTATCAGGGCTGCCGACTCCTGAAGCGTCGTTTTGCCACACAGGTTGACGACATTCCCGCCGAACGAGCCTTCCCAGTTACGGATACGGGTTTTGTCCGTTTTGTCGCCCAGCAGAACCACCTTAGCCCTAATCAACGAGCTGACAACCATTATTTTCTCCAATGGAATACGTTTTGTCGCGTGCTGCGCGCCGCAGGCTATCACGACATAAGGCACTCCCGTCAAGTCGGACACGTTCTTGCCACTTATATTCTTGAGCTTCAATGCGTCGGACTTTAATTCTTCGGGCAGATTGATTTCCAATCCGCCGCCGTCATCCTTGACGCCCAGCGGAGCGATAGCCTTCAGGTAACGATCCACGACGTGAAGCCCACTCATAAAGCTGTGCTTCGTCATAATAGTCAACCACTTGCTGACGTTCTCCTTGCGATAGACATAGGATTTCACCCGCAGCCTACGGCGCACATAACGGCTTCGATGATTGTTGTGCAGGTCGACGACGGCATCGTAGCTCTCCTTTTTCAAAACACTCACAGTCTGACGCATAGAATCCTGCAAGACAACAACTTTGTCAACATTGGCGTTATTGTAGAGCAGCTCGACATTGCCCCCTTTGGTAAGGAAATGCACTTCCGCGTTGAGCTGCCTTTTCAGGCATCGCAGAACCGGCGTGGTCAACAATACATCGCCTATCGAACTGAATCGTATCACTAACACTTTCATTGTTTCTTCCTCTTTTTATTGCGACGCAGCAGCTCGCCAAAAGTGTCAAAATCCCTTGTATACTTCACACCAACGCCCTGCTTGTAAGGCAAATCCGAGCGCGTATAGTCGTTGGTGTTGCTACGGTTGAAGACAAACAGGTGGAAACGCGGATTTATCTTGTAGCCCACCACCATATCTCCCGTCATATTGTTGCCGCCGTTGGTATTGCTCATTTCGCGCGCTTCGCCGCCGAATCCCAGCGTCGTCTCGAAGTAGAACTTGTTCCATTCCTTGCTGATGTCCAGCGCATACTGCTCCGTAGTCAGCGCATTGCCAGCCTGATAGTCGAAGTTGATGTCCACAAACTCTACCATATCGCTCACCATACTTCCCAGCGTGTTGGCCACCAGTCCGTAGCCCTCTTCGGCCGTCGACGTCGCAAAACCGTCGTTCGTCGAGGTCGACGAGTTGTAGAATTTCTTGAGCAGCAGCAGCGACACCGTCTGGTTGAGCATATCGCGCTCGTTGGAGCGGTCTATGTAGGCAAAAACCTCCTCCTGCACGCTCTGGTCGGCATTGGGCAGGCGCAGGTCGAAGTTGATGTCGGGCGACTGGAGCGTGCCACTCAGCGCAATCACATTCTCCACCTGCACAGGCTTTTGCGACTCAGTGGCCGACAGCGAACCAGTCAGCGTCGACATATTGACACGCTGCGAATAGACCGCCTTGATGTCGAACAAGGCATCGCTGATAGCCCCCGGAAACGTTATCGAACTGCCCTCGTCGATGGCAAAATCCTTGCCTATTACGCCGAGGATGTCGAGCGAAACGGTGCCGCCGATGATTTCATAGTCGCCCTTCAGCGTGAACGGAGCGTCGCTCCCCACCTGCAGCTGCAGGTCGCCGCCGCCCCTTGCATCGACGTTCACCGTCACCGACGAAAAATCCATCGGCAATACAAGCCGCACATCAGGGGTCGTTTCCACATTGATTGTCAGCGCAAACCGACTGCTCCCACCGCTTTCCACATATCCTTTTTCCTTTTCGTCTTCGTTTTCGTCTTCGTTCTCGTTCTCATCATAGTCGCTCCACGTGCCGAAATGGATATAGTCCACCTGCTTCAGCTGGCGTTTGTCGTTGATCGGTATGTGCAGCGAACTGCCGCTCACCGTGCGAGCATCCAGCACGATATCCAGATCGTCCACCGTCCCGTCCACCGTCCCGTCCACCGAGGCCAGCACCGTCCCATAGTACGCCTCGCCGTCGCGGGCCGAAGTGTTCATACACAGCAGCCGCTCGCTCGCTATCTTGATGTCGAAAGCCATATCTTTCAAGTGGTTGTGGCTAATGGTGCCGTTCGCCACAGCCTCGTTCCCGCGCTCGTCGTAGATCACAACATCATCCAGCCGGATTGCATCCCGTTCCAAAGCCACCGTGTCCGATACGACATACGTTACGTTCAGGAAATCAACCTTCAGCAACGCATCCTTCAGGAACAGATAGCCCTCCACGACGGGCTCCTTCAGCGTGCCGCCTATTTCGGCTTCGCCATAAATCGTGCCGCCCACTTCCGACGAGAACGACTGCACCAGCGGACGCAACACCTTCATATCCACACCGTCGATGCCCGCCGTGAAGTTCAGCTCGGCATCCTCACTGCTCATATCCAGATAACCCACCAGGTGCAGCGGCTCGCTGAAATCATTGCGGCGCGTGTCCACCAGCAGGTTCAGCTGGTTCATATCCGCATTCCACGTCGAGCGCACACGCGCGTTGCCAAGCTGCTCGCCGTTCAGGCCCAGACCGTCTATATTCAGGTCGCCATTCAGGTACGGCACCCACTCGTTTCCGTTAGGGTTAAGGTTATGGTTATGGTTAAGGTTTTTGTTTTCGTTTTCGTGTTTATGCAAGAACCCAATCCTTATATTCCCGTTGGCAACACCGTCGGCCGACATCGCCAGCGCCCCAAGGAAGGGATTGACCACTCCGAGACCGAAGTTGCGGAACGTCAGCTCGATGCTGTCATTCGGCTCGGCGCGCCGCGAAGCCCTCAGCAGCAACCGTTCCTCGCCGCTCACCATAGCCAGACCGCCGACAAAGAAACCCTTCTCGTCAAAAAATATGCCTTTCTCCTGCGTAGCCTCGCTTTCCGCTTTCCGTTTTCCGCTTTCCGTTTCCAACAGCTCCCATTCGCGGCCGCCCAGCGCCATCTGCGACGGGTCCACCGCAAGGCTCACCCTGCCGCTGTCGGCCATCAGCCTGAAATTAACGTCGCCGCCGCCCACCGTCTGGCTGCTGTTCTCCCAATAGATGCGGCAGTCCGCCGTCCGCTTCGACGTCTCCACTGCGATGTCCGCATTCTCCGACAGCAGCAGCTCGCCCATCTTTATCTCGTCGCTCGTCACTCGCAGCCTGTAGCGGTCCGCAACCGGCTCGCCGTTCACGCCAACATTGTACACCTTCAGCCCACCCCAGCCTATCGAATCCGAACGCACAATCGCCCTGCACGACTCCACACCGTTATAGTTCGCCTGCACCGTAGACCCGTCGGCCACAAAAAGCTCAGGCACAAACATCTGCAGCAGTCCCACCGTATCGTTCAGCGTCGCGTTGAACTCAAAGTTCGCATCCGCCACACCCGTCGCACTCTCGCTCTCCGCTTTCCGCTTTCCGCTTTCCGCTTTCACTTGCGGCACATAGCCCTCCACAAACCGCCTCACCGTCTCCCCGAGCGCATCCACGCTGAAATAGCCGCGCATCTGCGCCGACGCCACATCGCTGCTCAGCGTCCAGCTCTTCCAACGGTTCTGCTCACGCGCCGTCATCGACACCTTCTTCAAATACAAGCCACCACCCTTTCCGTTTTCGTCCTTCGTTTTCGTTTTCGTTATAGTTTCCGCTTTCGTACGCAGTCTTACATCATTGAGCGTCAGGCGCGCAAACGAATTGCCCTCGCCCATATCCGAATAGAAGCCCGACGCCTGAACATCCAAAACCGACTCGCTGTCAGCACTGTCCTTCCACAGCCCCAGCTCCTTCAGGTTCAGGTGCTCCACGTCGACATTGGCCCTATATATCGGACCCCGCTCCCTAAACTCCACCTCGCCCCCGGCCGACACCGCCGCAAGCGCATCGTCCAGGCTCAGCTCAGCATTCACCTTGCCATCGGCAGCAGCCACATCCACAGCCGTCTCGCCCACCAGGCGCTTCCCCTTCAACACAGTGCGCCTCAGGCGGCCCTGCGCCGAACCCTTCATCGTCTTCGGGTCAAACCCCGAGCCCTCAAACGTAAGGTCGAAAGCGCTGTGCGACACCCACTCGTTCGGCGCCACACGACCTATCCCGAAACCGTCGCTCTCTATCGAGCCGCTGTATCGGTATTCGCCCCGTTTCGGATCCATCGCCAACCGCAACTCGCCGCCCACGCGGCCAGGCACCGACTGCAGGTCCAGCATCGCAACAAAGTCAAACACACGTCCCTCAAACTCAGCATCCAGGTCTATCCTCTCCAGCCTCCGCACCAGCCCCTCGGCCTTCATCGTCACTCCCTCAGGGTGGCGCACAGCCGCCAGGTCGGCATACGTCGTGTGCAGACCCGCAATCTTCGCACTGATCACCGTACTATCGATATTCGGCAGACCGCAAATCCGCGCATCCAAATCCAGCGACGACTCCGCGCCGAAAGCCAGGTGAACCCCCTCAGCACTGAAGTCCGCAATCGGGCCGCCAAACCAGCCCGACAGCTCCACCCGCTCGTCCATACCCGCAAGCGCGTCCGTCCAGAACGCCGCATCGCGCAGCCCACCGTACGAGCCTTCCTCAAAGTGGCACGTAAAAAACACACTGTCAAGAAAATGCCCCATTGTCTTCCAGCCCCTGAAGTCCAGCAGCACATCGCCCACCAGGCGCGAATCGTCCGTCTGCAGCACCATATTGGTGGCACTGATGCCCACACGCGTCGCATACACATTCATACTCATCTCATTGACGCTCAAGCCCGAACGCTCGCGTGTCGTAAACCGCTCAATCCGGCACGTCACATAGTCCTTGTCAACCCGAACATTGCGCATACGCGCCCGCACACCGGCCCACTCCTGATGCTTGATGTCCACCCTGCCGTCGCCTCGAGGCTGGCTCCACACCGCCCGCTCCGCGTCCAGATCGTGACGGTACGTCACATTGTCCAGCACCAGGTCATCCACCAGCACCTTGAACTCCACATCTCCACGCTCCCCCTCCGAAGGCTTCGACCTCGCAGCAAAATAGTTGATAATGAAACCCAAATTCAACCCCGTCGAGTCAATGCCCAGATGATAGTACGTGTCCTTCAGCCGCACCTGGCTGAACGTCAGCCCGTGCTCGTCGAAGGGAAACCGCTTGAAACGGAATGCCAGCGTGTGAGCCCGGCAGATCGTGTCGCCCTCGGGACTCACCAGCTCCACACCGCGCAGCACCAGGTGGTTGAACGGATTGCAGCCCATCGAGCCCACGCGAACCTTGCCGCCCCACTCCCGCGTCGCCCAGTCGCTCACCGCCGAACCGGCAAACGACTGCACCAACGAGTAGTTCAGCAACGCAACGGCTACATATACCACTATGAAAACCGTCACCACCACGCGACCCGATATTTTACAAAAACGTTTGATAGTCTTACACTTTAATTCTTTCATAACTAAAAAAACATCTTTTTAGTATAACATCTGAAAAAAAATGTGTATTTTTGCAAACTGAAAATCACAACTCCAATGCCGAAAATCAACCCGCAAAACAGCGCCCCAAGCACCCACCAGCTACGCCCGTTGTACAGTATATGTACAGTATATGTACAGTATTTGCACGCTTCGGAAGCGTGCAAATACTGTACATATACTGTACATATACTGTACAACGGCCAGCCCAGGTCGCCTAAAGCCTTGACGCACACCGCCTTCCGAAAAGGCATTTCTCGGCACCGCAAAACAACGTTGTCTAACTGAACTTTTTCTAACACCTTCAACTGCAAATGAGCTATATCCTCTCTATCGAATCCTCCTGCGACGACACCTCGGCCGCCGTCCTGCACAACGACCGCCTGCTGGCCAACGTCATCGCCTCGCAGAAAGTGCACGAACAGTACGGCGGCGTCGTCCCCGAACTGGCATCGCGCGCACACCAGCACAACATTGTGCCAGTCGTCGACAAGGCACTGCGCGACGCCGCCATCGACAAGCGACAGCTCGATGCCGTCGCCTTCACACGCGGGCCCGGCCTGCTCGGGTCGCTGCTCGTGGGCGTCTCGTTCGCCAAAAGCTTCGCACAGGCCCTCGGCATACCCCTCATCGAGGTCAACCACCTGCAGGCGCACGTCCTCTCGCACTTCATCCGCACCAGCGACGACTACCAGCCGCCGCAGTTTCCCTTTATGTGCCTCCTCGTCAGCGGCGGACACACGCAGATCATACTGCTGCACAGCCACTTCGATATGGAAATCATCGGGCAGACCATCGACGACGCCGCAGGCGAAGCCATCGACAAGGCCGCCAAGATTATGGACCTCGGATACCCCGGCGGACCCGTCATCGACCGGCTTGCAAAAGACGGAAACCCAGATGCCTACACCTTCGCTACGCCCCAGATTCAGGGCTACGACTACAGCTTCAGCGGCATAAAGACCTCCTTCCTCTACTTCCTCCGCGACCGGCTGGCCGAAGAGCCCGACTACATCGAGCGCCACAAGGCCGACCTCTGCGCCTCGATCCAGAAATGCATCGTCTCCTTCCTGCTCAAAAAGTTCGAGCGCGCCGCACTCAAGCACCGCGTCCGGCAGGTGGCCATCGCCGGCGGCGTGTCGGCCAATTCCGCCCTGCGCAGCGGCATCGCCGAACTGGGGCGCAAGCACCAATGGAAAGTCTACACCCCCACCCTGCAGTTCTGCACCGACAATGCCGCGATGGTCGGCATCGCCGGATACTTCAAATACCTCAACGGCGACTTCGCCGACATCGCCCTCCCGCCGTACACTAACTGATGAGTGACCAGTGACCTGTGACCCGTGACACGGACGCGCTCGTCTCACAGGTCACAGGTCACAGGTCACTCATCCAATGACAAGAACGAGCTCAATCCACAATCCACAATAATTTCTGGTAATTCACGGACATTCACGGTCATTCACGTTCAAAATAATTGCTGATAATTGCTGATAATTGCTGTCAAATTGCTGATAATTGCTGTTTAATTACTGATAATTGCTGTTAAAAAAAATATAATTTCTGGATAATTCCTGGCCAATTTATGGAAATTCCTGTTAAAAAAAATTGCTGATAATTGCTGTTTAATTGCTGATAATTGCTGTTTAAAAAAAATAATTCCTGTTAAAAAAAGTAATTCCTGTTAAAAGAACCGAGCATTGAAAACGCACACTGCACATACCAGCCTTCGCAACAGAGCCCTACAAAGCTTTGCCCTAACCTGTTTTGTGCTTTTCTTTTGCTCATCCCCCTCCAACAACCGCCTTCTGGCACAGGACATCCACTTCACCCAGTCCGATGTCAACCCCATACTCCTCAACCCCGCCTATTCCGGCTTCTTCGACGGCACGGGGCGCTTCGGACTCGTCTACCGCAACCAGTGGGCCTCGGTCAGCCGCGCCTTCCAAACGGCGGCAGCCACCGCCGAAGTGGCCCTGATGCGCCGGCGCTACTACAACGACGGCCTCAGCCTCGGCCTCATACTCTTCAGCGACCGCGCCGGCACGCTGCAATACGGCTCCACGGCCGGCAACCTGGTCCTCTCCTACTTCAAGGCCATCGGACGCAACAACGACAACTTCATCTCGGTCGGCCTCGAAGCCGGTGCCGGACAGTCGGGCTTCAACACCGCCGAAATACTGCTCGAAGACCCCACCGACAACTTCAACCGCCTGTCGGTAAACTATTTGACCGTCGGCGCGGGCGTGGCCTGGTTCTACCAGCCCAACGACCAGTTCTACCTGAAAATGGGACTTGCGGGACGCAACCTGAACCGCCCCGACATATCCTACCTTGAGGGCGACAGCACCTTCATCGAACGCAAGTTCTCGGCCTACACGCGCTGCGAATACCGCGCCTGGAGCAACGTCGCGCTGCTGCCCCTGGCCGCACTGACGCTGCAGCGCAACTACACCGAGGCCATCGTCGGATGCGACGCCAAATGGTATCTCTCCGAATCGTCAAGCAGGCAGATAAGCTTCGCCTTCGGCCTCATCTACCGCTGGCGCGACGCGGCAATGACGCAACTGACAGCGGAATACAACGCCTTCCTCTTCGCACTGGCCTACGACGCCAACCTCTCCAAGCTGACGCCGGCCTCGAAGTCGGTAGGCTCGTTCGAAGTGACCGTCGTCTACCGCCTTTCGCACAACAAGCGCGTCCGCCGTGGAGCAATGCCCTGTCCCATAATATAAATGTGAATAGTGACCTGTGACCTGTGACACGACCGCGCCAGCCACTAACGCAATAACACAATAACGCAATAACACATTAAAATAACCGCAATTATGAAACACAAATATCTCTTCCTCACATTCATCATTCTGGCCGCCGTTTTGGCACTGCCGTCCAAAGCGGTCTCGCAGAACAACATCGAGGCCGGCGACGAAGCCTTCAAGTACGGATACTACAAGACCGCCGCCGACCACTACCGCGCCGAGTACCGCAAGGAGGCCAGCCCCGGACTGGCCTACAAGATTGCCGAATCCTACCGTCTGGCGAACGACTACCAGCAAGCACTGCGCTACTTCAGCATCGTCGAACAGTCAAGCTCGGCAACGGCTTTCCCGCACCTCGACTATTGCCTGGCCCTGATGCACCGTATGGTCGGCAACGCCGATTCGGCAAGCTTCTTCTACCAGCGCTACCTGCGCACCGCCAGCGACGAAGTGCTTGAAACACGCGCTCGCCAGGAGCTGCGCGCCTGCCAGTGGGTCATCGACACGCAGGACTCCACCAAGGCCGACGACAGCCCCTACACCTACGCCGTCAAGCACGAAAGCAAGAACATCAACAGCGAATACAGCGAGTCGGGCGCCGTCCTGATGGGTGATTCGCTGCTGCTCTACTCGACGATGCGCGAACTGTCGAAACCCGGCTCGAAGAACGCCATCTACAGCGACCTGGCGCTGATGCAAATCTTCCAGGCCGACTTCAGCGGCGACGAGCCCAACAAAGGCACGCCCAACACCTTCGGCCTCAACGCCAAGGAGAAACACACCTGCAACGTCGCCCTCGACCCCCTGCACCAGAACATCTACTTCACCATCTGCGACGCCGACGACTTTGCCGAAATACCCTGCAAAATCTACGTCTCGCACTACCATAAGGGCAAATGGCAGAAGGCACGCCCGCTGGGCGGCGACGTCAACCTGGACGGCACCAGCTCGACCCACCCCGCCGTGGGCTACCTGCCCGACAGCACGACGATCCTCTACTTCGTGTCCAACCGCGACGGCGGCCTTGGCGGACACGACATCTGGTACACCATCATCACCGACGGCAAGACGCCTTCGCCCGCCGTCAACCTCGGCACACCCGTCAACACCGTCGGCAACGAAATCACACCTTTCTACGACAACAACACCGGCCAGCTCTACTTTTCGTCCGACTGGCACTATGGCTTCGGCGGCTACGACGTCTTCCGCTCGCAGGGCGCCCGCGACAGCTGGCAAGAGCCCGTCAACCTCGGCTCGTCGCTCAACAGCCCGGCCAACGACCTCTATTTCACCCTCAACAGCGACTCCCGCTCGGGCTATCTGACCTCCAACCGCCGCGGCTCCTTCTTCGTCAGCGACAACACCTGCTGCAACGACATCTACAGCTGGCGTCTGCAGAAGAAAGCCCCACGCCGCCGCAAGGTCGAAGAGCCCGCCCCCGTGGCTATGAAAGGCGCCGTCCACACGCTGCTGCCCATCAAGCTCTACTTCCACAACGACGAGCCCGACCCCAAATCGAAGCTGGCAACGACAACGACCAACTACTTCCAGACCTACAACCGCTATATGTTTATGCGCGGCGACTACAAGAAGGCCCACACCCTGGCCGCCGGCAACGTGGTCTTCGACTCGATCTGCGATGCCATCGACTACTTCTTCGACTACGACGTGCAGTACAACTGCGAACGCTTCGAACAGTTCCTCAACCTGCTGCTCGACGACCTCAAGGCCGGCCACCGCATCTCGATGACCGTCGAAGGCTACGCCAGCCCCATCCACACCAGCCAATACAACGAGCTGATTTCCAAGCGCCGCATCGCCAGCATCGTCAACCAGATAATGGAGTACAACAAGGGCATCCTGACCAAATATATGGGCACCGGCGGCGGCTCGCTGCAGATACGCGAAGTGGCCTACGGCAGCAGCCACGCCGACCGCAGCGTCAGCGCCGACCGCAGCCAGACCAACAAGTCGGTCTACAGCGTTGAGGCTGCCAAAGAACGACGCATCGAAATACTTGACTACCAGTACCTCGAGGACGACAGCAGCCTCATCAGCTGCCTGCACCTGCCCACACGCGCAATGCACATAGGCACCTATTTCACAGGCGAATATGCCGACATCCAGGTCCATCTGAAACACACCGCACTGACCGAGACCGCGCTCGACTTCATCAGCGTCGGCTCGCCCGACGTCAAGGTGGTGGGCTACAGCAAGTTGACCCCCGGCCGCGAGCTGACCATCTACCTGCGTATGGACAACCGCAAGGCCGAACCCGTCCTCAGCGCATTCCTGCCGCTGACCCTGCGCGTGGCCGGCGAACAGATAACGCAGACGATGTTCCTCGAATACACACTGGAAAAATAAACCCTATGGAATACAAGGAAGTGGACCGGCGAATGATGAAACTGTATTTCTGATTATTACGCCCCCCGCTGCGCCACCCGCACCCACGGCGCCGCGCCTTGCCAACACATCTTTAAGTGACCGCTTGCCTCCAAGCGGTCATTTTTTTGCCCTTGCGCAACCCGTCGCTGGCACCCTCCGCGACGGACATCGCCAGGGCCAAAAACCGACGTCGGACTGGCCAAAAACCGGTCATACTCCACTGGGGCAAAATTTGGTCAGAACAAGGTAGGAATTTGGGTGAACTTTGATAGGTATTTGGTGTTGAGTTTCAGCGGGTTACAAAAGGCGATTTTTGGCCGTTTTTCGATGGAAGCGAACTTTTTTGAAATGTTTTTGCAACGGAATAATTACGCACTGACAGTCAATGTTATACAACAAAAAATCCGCCGTTTTTGCAGGAAAACGGCGGATGGGGGTCGGTGGGGCGGTTCCGGTGCCCGCTACTTGATGCGGCAGGTGAGCAGCGGGCGGCCCTGGAGGGTGCCCTCGAGGGTGTCGCCTATGGCCACGGGGCCGACGCCGGCGGGGGTGCCGGTGTAGATGAGGTCGCCGGTGCGCAGCAGCATAAAGTCGGAGATGTAGGAAATCATACGGTCGACGGGGCAGAGCATATCGCGCGTGTTGCCGCGCTGCAGCAGCTGGCCGCCGCGCGACAGCGTGAAGTCGAGGTTCTGTATGTCGCCGCCCAGGTCGGCAAGCGGCACAAAGTCGCTGAGCGCCGCCGAGCCGTCGAAGCCCTTCGAGAGGGTCCACGGCAGCCCCTTGGCCTTGGCTTCGGCCTGAAGGTCGCGGGCCGTGAAGTCGATGCCGAGGGCGACGGAACTGTAGTAGCGGTGGGCGAAACGCTCGTCGATGCTCTTGCCCACCCTGTCGATGCGGACAACGACTTCGACCTCATACTCAATCCGTTGACTGAAGTCGGGATAGAAAAAGGGCTGGTTGCGGAGCAGCAGGGCGCTGTCGGGCTTGAGGAAAAAGGCTGGCGACAGGGCCTGCTGCGAGCCGTGCTCGTATTGCGGAGCGCCCATCTCGGCAGCGTGCTGGCTGTAGTTACGGGCTATACAAATGATTTTCATATGGTTGCGCTTTTCAACCTCCAAACTTTTGCTTCAGGGCCTGCAGCTTTTCCTGCTGTCTGCGGTGCTTGGCTTCGATGAGGCGGCCCTGCACCTGCATCACCACCTGCTTGGTGGAGAGCGGGAAGTCGGCCTTAATCATCCAGTCGAAGTAGGCCGGTTCCTGATAGAACACCCCCTCGAGGGTCTTGCCCTTGTGCTTGCCGAAGTTGAAAATCTCGCGATGGTTCTTGTCGTAGCCGATATGGCCCACGAGGTCGGCCCACTGGGGGTTGCCTGTGAACTCGCTGAGGGCACGTATATCGTTGACAATGGGCTGGGTAGTCGTTCCGTCGCGGTCGGTGAAGTCCACACCGTTGTAGCGGTCCAGCTGCGCCTTGAGCACCTCGTAGGTGGCCTTGGTGTCGGCGTCGGCGCTGTGGGCCCCGTCGAGTTCCTTGCCGCAATAGAAGCGGTAGGCGGCGACGAGGGTGCGCGGTTCCATACGGTGGAAAATATTCTGGACATCAACAAGATGGCGCTCCTGAAGCGAGAAGTCGATGCCGGCGCGCAGGAACTCTTCGACCAGCAGCGGGACGTCGAACTTGTTGGAATTGTAGCCCGCCAGGTCGGCATTGCCTATAAATTCGGCAATGGCAGGGGCCAGCTGGCGGAACGAGGGCTGGTCGGCCACCATCTGGTCGGTTATGTGGTGAATGGCCGTCGACTCGGCAGGGATGGGCAGCGTGTTGCCATTGTTGTCGGCCGGGCGAACCAGGTAGGTGACGTCGCTTTCGGTGCCGTCGGGCATAACCTTGAGCAGGCAGATTTGGACGATATGGTCGGTGCCGACCTGTACACCGGTGGTTTCGAGGTCGAAAAAGATGATGGGTTTAGTCAGATTCAGTTTCATTGTTAAGCAATTGGAGTTTATTCTCTAAACGATTCACACTTCGCGTGCCACCTTGGCGATGGCCACAAGACGCTGCAGGAGAGCCTCGGCCTTGTCGAGCGGCAGCATATTGGCACCGTCGGACTTGGCGTTGCGCGGGTCGGGGTGCGTCTCGAGGAAGATGCCGTCGCAGCAGTTGGCAACGGCGGCGCGGCCTATGGTCTCGATCATTTCGGGGTCGCCGCCGCTTACGCCCTCGGGCTGGTTGGGTTTCTGCAGCGAATGGGTGATGTCGACAACGACAGGCACCTCGTTGCGCTTCATTATCGGCACACTGCGGAAGTCGACGACGAGGTCCTGATAGCCGAAGGTGGTGCCGCGCTCGGTGAGGAGTATCTTGCTGCCGCCATAGTAGCGTATCTTGTTGACGGCGTGCACCATTGCTTCGGGCGAGAGGAACTGTCCCTTCTTGACGTTGACGACGCGTCCCGTTTCGGCAGCTGCGGCCAGGAGCGATGTCTGGCGACAGAGGAATGCGGGGATTTGCAGCACGTCGACGAACTGGGCGGCCGTGGCGGCCTCGGTTTCGTTGTGGATGTCGGTGACGACAGGGATATTGAAGCGTTCGCGAATTTGCCCAAGTATTTCAAGGCCTTCCCAGTCGCCGATGCCCGTGAAGGAATCGACGCGAGAGCGGTTGGCCTTGCGGTATGAGGCCTTGAAGGCAAAGGGGATCTGGAGCCTGTCGCAGATTTCGAGCAGCCGCTCGGCGATGAGGAAGGGCGACTTTTCGTCCTCGATGACGCAAGGTCCTGCGATGAGGAAGAAATTTCCGCTTGCGGTGTGGCGCATCAGTGGCAAATCGGGGTAGGACACATTAGTAGGCATTGAGTTTTATTAGTTTAGAGATTAATATATGTTATTCATATTATATATATCGCAAAAAGAGCCGCAAGAGCAAATGCCACACACGGCCGACAAGAGGGATTGCCGACTTGTAGCCCGGACGGGCCGCGCTGAGTGTGCCGTGGGCGTGCGTGACGCTCAGACGGGCATATCGTTGAATTCGGATTCGAATTCGGTGTCAATGTTGCCGAGGTCTTCAAGGTCCTCGTGCATTGGAGAGTTATACTCTGTTTCGCGGCTGCGGCGCGTGCCTTTCTGCAGCGAGATGATGAGAGCTCCAATCATACGTGTCAGTTCCATCAGCAGATCGCGCGAGCGGTTGCTTTCCTCGCCGGAGAGCAATCCAGTTTCCTTGGCCACGGCGGTGTAGATGACACATTCGCGAATGGCGGTTTTGGCCTCTTTCAGGTAGTGGTCGAACTGGCTCTTGTTGCGCGACGAGCCCTCGACAATGTTGATGGAGATAGCCATTGCCGAAGCAAAGAAGGACTGGCAAAGGCTTCTTTCGCCTTCGCTGTGGGCGTCGCGCATTGTCGACACCAGCCAGCGGCTGTAATCCACAGCCTTGGCGTAGACGCGAAGGTCTTCAAAGCGGAAAAAACTTGGTACTTTTTCTTCCATATGTAATAGTATTTGGCGGATAAGTCCACGGAGGAATCATCCTGTTCAACTTCATTTAAAAAGGTTTTCTATTTCTGTTTTACAACGTTCTTCAATAACTTTGCGTTTGATTTTGAGCGTCGGGGTCATACAGCCGTTGGCCTCGGTCCAGGTGTCGTTGAGAACCTTGTAGCTTTTCACCTGCTCGGTGGAGCCGAAGAAGGCATTGTATTTGTCCACCACGCGCTGATAGCGTTCAAGGGTGCGCTTGTCGCTCACCATCTCTTCGCGGGTCTGGCAGTGTATGCCGTGCCGCTCCTGCCATTCCTTGAGGAAATCGAAGTCGGGCAGGATGAGGGCCCCGGCAAACTTCTGGTTTTCGCCCACCACCATCATATCGAGGACGAAGGGCGACTCCTTGAATTTCTCTTCTATCACCTCGGGGTTGACATACTTGCCCATCGAGGTCTTGAACATCGTCTTGGTGCGGCCCGTGATGCGCAGTTGCCCTTCGGGCTCGAAGGCGCCCGTGTCGCCCGTGTGCAGCCATCCGTCGGCATCGATAACCTGGGCCGTGAGTTCGGGCTGCTTGTAGTAGCCAAGCATCACGTTGCTGCCCCGGCAGACGATTTCGTTGGTTTCGGGCAGCACTTTGACCTCGATGCCAGGCAGAGGCAGGCCGGCGGTGCCGAGCTTGCGTCCGTGAGGCAGAGCCGAGCTGACGGCGATGACTGGCGACGTTTCGGTGAGGCCATAACCTTCATATATGTCCATACCTATGCACGTGAAGAACTTGGCCAGGCGCGGCTGGATGGCCGAGCCGCCCGAGACAAACATTTCGAGGCATCCGCCGAAATTGTCGCGGATTTTGCCATAGACAAGCTTGTCAGCCACGCGGCGCTTGCAGTTGTACCAGAACGTGGTGCCGTCGAGGTCGTAGTCCATAGCCAGGTCGAGCGCCCAAAAGAAGATTTTCTTCTTCATTCCCGTCATCTTCTGGCCGCTGCGGAAAATGCCGTCGTACATCTTTTCGACAAAGCGCGGCACGGCGGTCATCATATAAGGCTTGGCGTACTTGACGTTGTCGACGACCTTGGCGATGCTTTCGGCATAGTAGGTCTCGTAGCCCATAAACTGGTACAGGTAGTTCATCATACGCTCATAGATGTGGCACAGCGGCAGAAAGCTCAACGCCCTGGTAAAGTACGGCTTAGGTGTCATCTTGACGCCGTTGACGCAAGTGAGGATATTCTCGTGGCAGAGCATCACGCCCTTGGGGAAGCCCGTAGTGCCGCTGGTGTAGATCATCGTCGCCACGTCGCGCGGCCCGATCGAGCTGCGTATGGCCTCGACCTTGTCTGCGGCGGGATTGTTGCGCCCCATCTCGTAGAGGTCGTCGATACATCCGCCCTGATGCACGTTGTAGGTCGCCAGCACTTCCTGCAGCCGCTCGACAGCCTTGAAGGTATATACAGCCTTGATGAGCGGCAAGTCGTAGAGTATGTCCTTGATGCGGCGCATAAGGTCGACGTTGTCGATAAAGACAATCTTCACTTCGGCGTTGTCGAGGATATATTTATAGTCGTCGGCGCTGATTGTCGGATAGATAGGCACCAGGACACATCCTATTTGCTGCACAGCCATATCAAGGAAATTCCACTCGGGGCTGTTGGGCGAAATAAGGGCCACCTTGTCGCCGCGCTCCAGGCCAAGTGCCAAGAGCGCATAACTCAAGAAGTTGACTTTTTCGACATACTCGTCGATATATATCTTGCGCCATTCATTGTTGTATTTGGCAACAAAAACCGCGCGTTCCGGATGAGTGGCCTTGCGGTACTCCATCAGGTCGAACAAACGTGTCACTTCCATAAAATATGGCTTGCAGAATTGTAGATTGTTAAAGATTAAGTGATAGTTGGCTGAAGCAGCGGGGCTCAGATCTGGGCAAAATGCTTCATAAACTGGGTGCGGAAGAACATCGACGCCTCGTCGTTGGCCTTGACGGCAAGCTTGCCGCGGAACTGCGACAGCTTCGTGTAGCCTTTCTCTTCCATCCACTTGTGCAAGCCATCGTTGAGCGTTTGCAGATAGTCGATGCCGTTCTTGTAGAGGCTCGACACCACCTGCACCGTGCCGGCACCGGCCAGCAGCATCTTCACAACGTCGGCAGGAGTATGCACGCCCGTCGATGCCGAAATGTCGCAGCGCAGCTTGTTGCTCAGGATGGCCACCCAGCGCAGCGTGTTGTACATCTCCTCGGGGGTCGACAGCGATGGGGCGTGGGTCAGCTCCATCTTGTCGACATCGATATCGACGTTCAGCGCCTTGTTGAACATCGTTATGCCATTGATATTCATCCACGACAGGCGCTGCATAAAGCAGGCCATATCGGTGAAGTTCTGGCTCACCTTGATGCTGACAGGAATACTCACCGACTTGCGCAACGTATTGATAATGTTCGAAAAGAGGCGATCGATATCCTCATACGACATTGTCGTTTCGTAGGGCAGAATGGCCATATTCAGCTCCAGGGCGTCGCATCCGGCCTCCTGGAAGCGCTGCGTGTAGGTCATCCAATTCTCGAACGAATAGCAGTTGATGCTGCCCACAACGGGGATATGAAGGCGCTTCTTGGCCTCCTTGATCAGGTCGAAATGCTTGCCCAGCGAGTCGTCCGAAACGTGGGCGGCGACATACTCGTAGCTCATACCGTAGTTGTCCGTCGGGGCCATCATACTCAGGTTGCGCTTGATGTCGTATATAATCTGTTCTTCAAACACCGACTTGATTATCACGGCACCGGCACCGGCCTGTTCCATTTTCACCAAGTTGTTGATATCGTTCGTCAGACCGCAGCTGCCGACGATGATAGGGCTCTCAATTTCAAGACCCAAATATTTAGTTTTTGTATCCATCACAATAAATGTATTATAATTTGCAAAAATAAGAAATTTTTGTCGAAAAATATTTTTTTTGTGAATAAATT
>R12__coassemble_281_pt1 | contig 20904 bp, 24 predicted proteins | sample R12__metabat2_low_PE_028 | metagenome-assembled genome bin R12
CCACCCAGATCTAATCACTTAATCACTTCGCCAGCTTCTCATGTTTATAAGAGAAAGCTCCAGCAATATCACCTTCAGAAAAAGAGGCAGCTCCAGCACCAACACTGGCACCACAAGCCGCAGCTCCAGCACCAACACTGGCACCACAAGCCGCAGCAGCAATGTAAGCACTGGCACCAGCAGCCGCAGCAGCAATGTAAGCACCGGCACCAGCAGCCGCAGCTCCAGCACCAACACCGGCACCACAAGCCGCAGCAGCAATGTCAACAGCGGCAGCAGCAACAGCCGAGGCTCCGCCACCAACAGCGGCAGCAGCAACAGCCGCGGAACGGGCAACGGAACAACAAACAGAGGCTCGCGGTCGACCAGATAACACAAAAGCAACCAAAAGCAGGCGATGCACCACCGTGTATCGCCTGCATATTTTTATAGACAAAATAATATGAGCGAAATGAAATCAAGCGAGCTGGTGCTTAACCCAGCCGGCAAGCCCTACCACATCAACATTGACGGCGACGAGTTGGCCGACGACATCTTCCTGGTCGGCGACCCCAATCGCGTACAGATGTTCAAGAACCTTTTCGAAACAACAGAATACGAGAGCAACAACCGCGAAATAAACACCCTGACAGGCACTTACAAAGGGCACCGATTCACAGCGATGAGCACGGGTATGGGGTGCGACAACATCGACATCGTCGTCACCGAGCTCGACGTCGCCGCCAATGTCGACCTGTCGACCCGCACCGTAAAGCCCAACCACCGCACACTGAATATGATACGCATCGGCACGTCGGGCTCGCTGCACAGCGAAATACCCTGCGGCTCGCTGGTGGCATCGAAGTACGCCATCGGACTCGACGGCCTTCTGAACTACTACGAGCACCGCGACGACCAGCTGGAAGAGGCTATGACACAAGCCTTTGTAGAGCATACGCAATTCTCCGAACGCCTGGCGCGCCCCTACTGCGTCAAAGGCAGCGACGAGCTGATGGCCCGAGTGGCCGACATCACCGTGGGCGGCATAACGGCCACGGCACCAGGATTCTACGCTCCGCAAGGGCGCCACATTCGCATAGCGCCGGCAGTGAAGGACCTCAACGAGCGGCTGGCATCGTTCAGCTGGGACGGCCTGAAGGTCACCAATCTCGAAATGGAGACTTCGGCCATCTACGGTCTTTCCAAACTAATGGGACACAACGCGTTGACCGTATGCCTGATCATCGCCAACCGCGCCGACGGCACTTTCCTGAACAACTACTCAGCACAGATGCGCGACACCATAACGTCGATAATGGACAGAATTGCAGAGAAGTAGGCGATGAAAAGACTGGTTTTGTTTACATTGATGGTTTCGGCGGCGCTGGCTGTACAGGCACAGGCGTCGTACATCGCCGAGCAGCTGGGCCGCGACGCGCACCACATCGTGCAGTCGCTGGGTGCCTTCGTGGGCAACGAAAGGGCTGAAAGCCAGCAGTTCGACATCACCTATATGCCTGCCGGCAACAACGTGGAGGGCGTGATGATAATCAACACCGCCGACTACCGCTGCACCTTCAAGATGGACCCCAGGGACGAGATTTGCTACCAGATAATCCTCGATGTGCGCAGCGCCGATTTTCTGCGCGACTTCAACCGCCTGTTCCAGGTCTACCACACCGAAAACCCCGACAGCGACGACAAAACTATGCACTTCGGCGACAAGCTGATACGCGTCCGCGAGACATCGTCGACCACCTCGCGCTTCCGCAGTTTCACGATGACGGAGAAGTGAGCCCCGAGCCGCACATTACGCGGATGCAGTAACGCCCCGAGGCATTAATTATATATATTAATTCCCGTTTGGGGATAAATTTATTGCAAACCATATATTTTTCGTATCTTTGCAATTTGATTTTAAACTGAGAAAACAATGCAAAATATTCGCAATGTGGCAATTATAGCACACGTCGACCACGGCAAGACCACCCTTGTCGACCGTATGCTGCATCAAGCCAAACTATTTCGCGACAACCAGGAAACTGGCGATCTTATTCTTGACAACAACGACCTTGAACGCGAGCGCGGCATCACCATTCTGAGCAAGAATGTCAGCGTCCGCTACCGCGACTATAAAATCAACATCATCGACACTCCGGGCCATAGCGACTTCGGCGGCGAGGTGGAGCGCGTGCTCAATATGGCCGACGGCGTGCTGCTGGTGGTCGACGCCTTCGAAGGACCTATGCCACAGACACGCTTCGTATTGCAGAAAGCCATCGAACTGGGACTGAAGCCTATAGTGGTCATCAACAAAGTCGACAAGCCCAACTGCGACCCCGAAGCGACGCAGGAAGCTGTCTTCGACCTGATGTTCAACCTCGGAGCCAACAACGACCAGCTTGATTTCCCCACGGCCTACGGCAGCGCCAAGCAAGGCTGGATGGGCGAAGACTGGAAGACCCCGACCGACGACATCAGCTACCTGATGGACCTCATCATCAAGCATATACCCGCACCGCGCGTCAGCGAAGGCAGCACCCAGATGATGCTGTCGTCGCTCGACTACAGCAGCTATCTGGGCCGCATCGCCGTCGGCCGACTGAACCGCGGCACGCTGCAGGCCGGACAGGCTGTGGCCCTGGCCAAACGCCCTGACCTGAGCGACGAAAGCGAAAACAAAGAGCAAGAGATAATCCATACCAGAATCAAAGAACTCTACACCTTCGAAGGCCTTGGCAAGGAGCGCACCAAGAACGTCGTCGAGGCCGGCGAGATCTGTGCCGTGCTACTCGACCTCGACAAGAATGTGATGTTCGAGATCGGCGACACCATCTGCGACAACGACAAGCCCGAGCCGCTGCCGCCAATCAAGGTCGACGAGCCGACGATGTCGATGCTTTTCACCATCAACAACTCGCCGTTCTTCGGCAAGGAGGGCAAATATGTCACCAGCCGCCACATCCGCGAGCGCCTCTACCACGAGCTGGAGAAGAACCTGGCAATGCGCATTGAAGAGACCGGCTCGCCCGACTCGCTGCTGGTCTACGGACGCGGCATACTGCATCTTTCCATCCTCATCGAGACTATGCGTCGCGAGGGCTACGAGCTGCAAGTGGGTCAGCCCAAGGTGATTATCAAAGAAATAGACGGTCAGAAATGCGAGCCCATCGAGCAGTTGACTGTGCTGGTACCCGAAGAGTTCTCGTCGAAGGTGATCGATGTCGTCACGCGCCGCAAAGGCGAAGTGGGCACCATCGAAACCAAGGGCGACCGCGTCCAGCTCGACTTCACCATACCCAGCCGCGGCATCATCGGCCTGCGCAACACCCTGCTTACCGCCACCAACGGCGAGGCTGTCATTGCCAGCCGCTTCCTCGAATTCCAGCCGTGGAAAGGCGACATCGACGACCACAAATACGGTGCCCTCATAGCCAAAGAGACCGGCGAAGCCACAGCCTACAGCATCAGCAAGTTGCAGGACCGTGGTCCTTTCTTCATCGAGCCCGGCGACCAGGTCTATGCCGGCGAGGTCATCGGCGAAAGCCTGCGCCCAGGCAACGACATCGTCATCAATGTCGTCACGGCCAAGAACCTGACCAATATGCGCAGCAAGAGCGCCGACGACAAGTCGACCTGCTCACCGGCCATAAAGTTCAGCCTGGAAGAGGCGATGGAATACATCCGCGAGGACGAATACCTGGAAATCACACCGTCGCACCTGCGCATCCGCAAAATCATCCTTGACGAGATTGAGCGCAAACGCGCCCGCATCGCCGCAGGCATCGAAAGCTGACCTTCAAGACAATACCATAATAGAGAGAGGCTTATACGGTTTCCACAAACCGCATAAGCCTTTTGTTTCATCGAAAAAAGGAAATTCCCACGACGACACATACGCACCAACAAAGGCTGCGTCGACAGGAACACCTTGCCAGGAAGCAATTAGCCGATAAAGTTCCAGAACACCTGCGGCAGGTAGACGTTAGGCAGCTTGGCGGCTTCGCGGAACAGTGGAGCCACCTCGGCAGGCGTATAGCCCGCTATACCACAACCCACGGCGGTGACAAGGAACGTCAATTCGGAATGCTGTCGGGCACACTCTGTGAAATGCTCGACAGCGTGTCGCAGCGAAGCATCGCCTTCCATTGTCGGCAGCGCGTATGTGCGTCCAGTAAGGCCCTCGCCGACACCCCATTCGGCACCAAAATTCTTGTGGGCGAACCAGGCCGCACCACCGCCGTGCATACCCTGGATGTTGCTTCCAAAGACGAACACTTCGTCCTTGCCTAATTCGGCAATGTTGTCCGACGCAACGCGCTTTCCATTGACTATCTGCGTATTATCCATAATATTTGTTTTTTGATTGCTACTGCAAATATACACATTCTTTTTCAAACCGCACAGACTGAACATAAAAATCATATTTTGCGCTCCAAACAATATTTTGCGCTACGGCACGTTTACATACGAAAACAAAGACCAATGAAAGTTCACTTCATCGCCATCGGCGGCAGCGCTATGCACAACCTCGCGCTGGCGCTGCACGAAAAAGGATACACCGTCACCGGCTCGGACGACGAAATCTTCGACCCCGCACGCTCGCGCCTTGCTAAGGATGGCATACTGCCACCCGACGAAGGCTGGCACCCCGAGCGCATCACCCCTGATCTCGACGCTGTGGTGCTGGGTATGCACGCCCGCATCGACAACCCCGAACTGCTTCGTGCCCAAGAACTTGGACTGAAAATATACAGCTACCCTGAATATCTCTACGAGCAGTCGAAAGACAAGCTGCGCATCGTCGTGGGTGGCAGCCACGGCAAGACGACCACCACGGCAATGATACTCCACGTGCTGCGCGAGGCAGGCATCGAGGCCGACTATATGGTTGGCGCACAGCTCGAAGGCTTCGACGTGATGGTGCGCCTCACACACACCGCCAAGGTTATGGTCATCGAAGGCGACGAATACCTCACCTCGCCCATCGACCGACGGCCCAAATTCCACCTCTACCATCCCAACGTGGCCATCATCACCGGCATCGAATGGGATCACATCAACGTCTTCCCCACTTTCGATATCTACAAAGAGCAGTTTGCCAAATATATAGACCTCATCGAAGAGGGCGGTACACTCATCTACTGCGACGATGACCCGGTGGTGCACGACGTGGCCACCGCCAACCGGCGCAACGACATTGCCAAGCTGCCATACGACATACCGCAATACACCGTCCGCAACGGCATCACCTACATTGCCGACAACGAAGGCCACGAAACGCCGCTGCGCATCTTCGGCCGCCACAACCTACTTAATCTCACCGCCGCACGCCTCGCCTGCCGCGAGCTGGGCGTCAGCGACCAGACCTTCGACAAGGCAATCGCCACCTTCGGCGGCGCCAGCAAGCGCCTCGAGCTGGTCAAAGCCAACGAAAACAGCGCAATGTACAAGGATTTCGCCCACGCGCCTTCCAAGCTGCGCGCCACCATCGCCGCCGTCCGCGAGCAATACCCCGACCGGTGCCTCGTGGCCTGTATGGAGCTGCACACCTTCAGCTCGCTGACCAAAGAATTCCTGCAGCAGTACCGCGGCACGATGGACCAAGCCGACATCCGCTTCGTCTACTTCAGCCAGCACGCGCTGCAACTCAAGAAACTACCACCCCTCGACCCCGAGGATGTGCGCAAAGCCTTCGGCGGCAACATCGAAGTCTTTACCGACAGCAAACAGATGATTGAAGCCGTCAAGCAGACCTGCTCCGATTTTTCAGCTTCCAATCTTAAATTTTCAATTCTGATGATGTCCAGCGGCAACTTCGACGGCATCGACTTCAGCCAACTTGCCGACAAAATCATTTAAACATATCAACACACAACATACAAACCGACAATGAAATCGAAATTTGAACCAGGAGATAAAGTAAAGTTCCTCAACCAGATAGGCGGCGGCATCGTCACCAAGGTCACCGACGACTTCGTCTTTGTGCAAGACGATACCGGCTTCGACATACCGATGCAGCCCGACGAGCTGATACGTATGGCCGACCAGCAAGGCGCCGCCAAGATGTTCAACGCCACGATGGAAGAGCACCTCAAAGGCAAAGGCATTCCCCTACCCTCGTCGCTGCCCGGCGCAGCACCGAAAGTCAGCGTGCCGCTCACTCCCGAAGATGAAATCAAACAGCTCAAAAACCAGATTGCCAACCTCAAAGACCAGATTGCCAAGCTCAAGAAGCAGCTCAGCAACGTGCAGCAGCAGAACACCCGCACGCTTACCGACAACATACTGCTGCAACACCAGACAGCCCCCGGCGAAGCCGAAGTGGACCTCCACATCGATATGCTCACCGAGCACCCCGGCGACCTGTCGCCCCACGAGGCTTTCGAGATGCAGATGCACTACTTCCGCCTCTGTATGAACCACGCTTTCGCCAACAAAATGAAAAAAGTCACCTTCATTCACGGCGTAGGCAAAGGCATCCTGAAAGACGAGATCTACAAAGAACTCAAACAATACGACAACATCCACTTCTTCGACGCCCCGATGGCAAAATACGGCGTCGGAGCCACAGAAGTTTATTTCAGATAATAGTGAATAGTGACCAGTGACACGAACTCGCTCGTATCACTGGTCACAGGTCACTCATCACAATTCACTAATCACAATTCACTCAACATCAATATGTCCAAGCAAATAACAATAGGCAACCTGACTCTGGGCGGCGGCGCCCCAGTGCGCGTCCAGTCGATGACCAACACCGACACGATGGACACCAGCGCCACCGTCGAGCAGACCCTGCGCCTCGTCGAGGCCGGCTGCGAACTGGTGCGCATCACCGCCCCCGACGTCCGCGCCGCCGAGAACCTTTACAATATCAAGAACGAGCTGGCCAGACGCGGATGCAACGTGCCCCTGGTGGCCGACATACACTTCAACCCGCTGGCCGCCGAAACCGCAGCCGCCATCGTCGAGAAAGTACGCGTCAACCCCGGCAACTACACCGACCGCAACACCGGCCGCACGCACTGGAGCGAAGAGGAATACACCGATGACCTGAAGCGCATCGGCGACAAGATGGCCCGCCTCATCGACATCTGCAAGCAGCACGGCACGGCGATGCGCATCGGCACCAACCACGGCAGCCTCAGCGAACGCATCGTCAGCCGCTACGGCAACACACCCGAAGCGATGGCACAGTCGGCCATCGAGTTTGCAGAGGTGTGCCGCCAGCAAGGGTTCGAGAAACTGGTCTTCTCGATGAAAGCCAGCAACGTGAAAGTTATGGTGCAAAGCACGCGCCTCTTTGTGCAGAAGATGCAGGCCCTCGGGATGGACTACCCCATCCACCTTGGCGTCACCGAGGCCGGCGACGCTATGCAAGGGCGCCTGAAGAGTGCCGCCGGCATCGGCGCACTGCTCATCGACGGCATCGGCGACACCATACGCGTGTCGCTGACCGAGGACCCCGTCGCCGAAATACCCGTCGCCTACGATATCCTGCAGGCCGTGGGTACACGCATCACCCAGCCCGAATACATCGCCTGCCCATCCTGCGGCCGCACCCAGTACGACATCCAGGAGGCCCTGCAGCGCATCAAGGCCGCCACGGCGCACTTCACGGGCGTCAAGATCGGCGTGATGGGCTGCATCGTCAACGGGCCCGGCGAGATGGCCGACGCCGACTACGGCTATGTGGGCAGCGGCGCAGGCAAGATAACGCTCTACAAAGGCCAGCAGGTCGTCAAGCGCAACATCGACCAGAAGGACGCTGTCGAAGAACTGGTACGCCTGATCGAGAGCGACCGCCAATAATCCGACTACACCACAAAGCGAAGCCCCACCTGCCGAATGGCAGGTGGGGCTTCGCTTTGTCAGGCATAACACAAAAAAGTGGGCGCCCCTTCACAGGGACGCCCGACACCATTATGAATTCAACAAAACAATCTACAAATTCAATTCTTAGTCTAATGGAAGTTAGTTTAGTTATTTTAGTATGGTATAGTAGAGATGGTTATGTTCGTAATTCTCTTATTTTATTAGTTATTGTTTTTGGATTTTTCTATCTATTTCGGATTTCGGTTTGTTCTTCCTTGTTTGAAATCGGTTGCAAAAGTACACACAATTTCGAAAACAAAGCCCGTTTTTGGGGGAAACGTCAAAAACGGGCTCTGAAATGTTCGATAGGACGGTTTTAGAAGTAAAGGTCGCGCTCACCCTCGCCTATCTTGCAAAGATTTCCTTCCACTTTTCGCTTCAGTTCCTCTTTGCTGAAAGTCTGCGTAAGTTCCTTGAGCAGGCGCAGACCCTTCTCCTTGGTAGCGGGGCTGGCATAGTCCTCGAGGTACTCGCGGAAGGTGAACATAGCGTTGGGCTTGCAGTACTCCTTGATGAGGCCGGGTTTGGCCAGGTCCATAAAGTCGGCACCCACGCGGCCCTTGCGGTAGCAGCCTGTGCAGAAGCTGGGTATGTAGCCACCGTCGATCATCATACTGATGACCTCGTCGAGCGAGCGGTGGTCACCGAGGGTGAACTGGGCACCGGTGTCGCCGGTCTTCTCGTAGGGCTTGGCCTCGCTGCTGTTGTTGTCCTCGTCGTATCCGCCGGGGTTGGTCTCGCTGGCGGCGCTGATCTGGCTGACGCCGTATTTGACCAGCTGGTCGCGCAGCTCGGGACGCTCGCGCGTACTTATAATAATACCCGTATAAGGCATAGCGATGCGAATGATGGCGATAATCTTCATAAAATCCTTGTCGCTGACGGGATGCGGAATGTTTTCGGGCAGACTGAACGGCGTGCCCTCGGCAGGCTCGATGCGCGGGAAACTGACGGTGTGGGGACCGCAGCCGTACTCCTCTTCCAGATGGCGGGCGTGCTCCATAATGGCCAGGATTTCAAAGCGGTAGTCGACCAGTCCAAACAGGGCGCCGACGCCCACGTCGTTGATGCCGCCTTCCATAGCGCGGTCCATACAGGTCAGGCGGTACAGGTAGTCGGCCTTGGGCGTACCTGCGGGGTGGAACTTGGCGTACTCCACCTCGTCGTAGGTCTCCTGGAAGCAGACGTAGGTACCAATCTTTTCGGCCTTGAGCTTGGCGTAGTCTTCGACGCTCATCGGTGCCAGCTCGACGTTGATGCGGCGGATGGTGCTGCCCTTCTCGTCCTTGGCGGCGTAGGTACGGCGGATGGCCTCGACCATATAGTTGGCGTCGTTGCGCGGACTTTCACCGCAGATGAGCAGTGCACGCTTGTGGCCCATACGGAGCAGGTGGAGCGTCTCGGTCTCAATCTCGTCGAGGGTCAAAATCTTGCGCTTCAAAGCCTTGTTGTCGCGACGGAAGCCGCAGTAGACGCAGTTGTTGACGCAGGCGTTGCCGGTGTAGATAGGTGCGAAGAGCACCAGGCGACGGCCGTAGATCTCGTTCTTGCAGTACTCGGCGGTATCGAGAATCTTCTTGATTCCAGCCTCGTCCTCGACGCTGAGCAGCTTGGCCACATCCTCGAGGTTGAGGCCTTTCAGCTTGCGGGCCTTGTTGAGTATATCATTCAATTGACTGTCCGACGGAGCGTTGTTCTCAAGCATTCCGTACAGTTTGTCACGGTCTATGAAATTTTGATGCTTCATAATTCTATATGTTTTTATGGATTATTATTTTTGATTTTTTGCTAGGGTTGGTGTCTGTTAGGCAGTTTAGGCGGATTAGGCATTTTAGGCAAATCTACACTTTCCGCTCTCCGTTTTCCGCTTTCCGTTTTCCGCTTTCCGCTTCCTCAGCTTGCCTTGGTCACGACGGCTTTGCTTTCGACGCCGGCGATGCGGCCCAGTCGGCCCGTCAGGGCGTTGATGCGGTCGACGCTGCCTTCGACAATAAGCGAAATCACCGCCACAGCGCGCTGCTGAAACGGCAAACCTTGCCGACAAAGAATGATGTCGGAATAGTCCGAAATGATTGGATTGATAAGTGCCGACTGACTGCGGTCGGCCACGAGAATTGTTATTGTTCCTATTCTCTTTTCCATCAGGGTTCAAGTGCCTGTGGCCCACAAGGTGCCGTTTTTAGCGCAGGCAATACGCTTTTGGATTAGATTTACAATAAATTACGTCGCTCAACACTTTCGAAACAACGATGCAAAGATAAGAACTATTTTTGGAACGGAGAAGAAATCCGACAAAATTTATTTCAAAAAAAATCTTCAGTTCATTGCATTTCTGACAAATATTTTTCGGAACAAACATACCGCCAAAGACAAATCCAGCAACAAACCCATCTGGAAAAACAGAAAAACGGCACATTTCGATTCACCGCAAAAGCCACTTGCAGGAGTACCAATCCACAGGTGGCGCACAGGCATTATTTGGGATATGCCAATTGCGGCAATGCCAGCCCGACGCCCTGCACCCGCTCCGCCACTTCGACCATCGATCGACCATTTTAAATGGTTAAACGATGGTTGAACAATGGTTAAACAATGGTCGAAATGCCAGTGCGGGTGGGTCGCAGAAGGGCACAAGATGGGGTGTCGCGACTTGAAAGCGGAATTTTAACATTTATTTTTTGTGACATTTTGCATTTTTCTGCGTTATATTAGTGAAACAAAAAAAATCATCACTATGAAACCAACAGTTAAATTGGCCGCCGCCACAATCATCGTCGCAGCGCTGTGGGCCTGCGAAAAAGAGAACAACTCATCGCCATTCATTTCTGACGTCAAAACGTCGGACTGCCACACCAGCACCGACAAACTGGCTGCAAAGGATATGACAACCGACTCCATTGTCTTTTCGTTTGCGGACGACGGCAACTCGCTGCAGGTGACGCACTACACCCTGATGCTCGACTGCGGGGAACCCGACATCACAACCACTGTCGAAACAGAAGGCAACGTCGTGACCGTAGTGGAGCACGTGGGCGAGCAGGGATTTACCAACTGCATCTGCCTTTACGACAACTCGTTCACGATCAACGATCTTCCGCAAGGTGAGTTCACGCTGAGAATCAAAGTGGAAAGCATCTACGCCGGCACTCCACATCTGACAACGGTATTCGAAGAGACAATCACACACCAGAATTAACAGCAGTATTATGAAACGGATTAATCTTTTTCTCGTACCGCTCCTTGTTTTGCTGGCAGGATGCCGTCCGCAGCATTACACCGACGGCGAACAGAATGCCTTTGAGGGCCGTTATTCCCCCTCGCTGCCGATTATGGGGATGGTGCACGAAATCCACGAAGTGGGTGAATTTGGCACAAGCGACAGGACCGTCAACGACGTTTGGACGTGGAACCGCGACCGCCAGCTGGTTACGGTGCACTACGGCAATGGCTATTACGATGGCATCCAAAGCCCTACCTACGACACCTACCACTACAACAGCAACGGCCGGATAGACAGCATTGTATATCATAGCGACACCGAGGCTCAGCGCACATTCAAATTCCACTACGGCAACGGTCTGCTGCAGCGTATCACCTACCCCTTCGGTCAAGAAAACCAGATTCGCAGCACCGAATTCCGCTACTCCGACGGCAGCCGGTATCCATACGCAATAGTGCTCGTGCAACCCGTAGAGGACTGGCTCCGTGACATTTACCATACCGACACCCTCGTGCAATGCTGGACGCTGCAGTGGAACGACGGCAACCTGGTGCGCGCCACAGCCGATTCGATGGCTCATTATTGCACCGGAATAAACCACATCGACTACCAGTACGACAACCACTACAACCCCCTGCAAGGGCACTTTACATCAAATTTTATCTTTGGGAACAGATTTATCGACAACCCCACCTACCTAAGCCGGAACAATATGATTCAGAGTACCGTATACAGTTCAACTCCTACAACAATCAACTTGGCCTACCAATACCGCAGCAACGACGGCTACCCGCTCAGCTTAACGTACACAATCCACACACTGATCTACTCTACCATCAACATTACCACCACTTTCCAATACGGCGAACCTTTTATGGATGAATAGCCTCATAGCACCCCAACCGACATAAATACAGAACGATTCATACAGGACATCGTATCGCTGCAACCGACTATGAAACAGACGGCTGCAGCGATACTGCACGACGACGACCTTGCCAACGACGCCGTGCAGGACACCTTTGTGCGTCTGTGGCGTATGCGGTGGCGACTGGGACTGATGAAGGACCCGCAGGGCTATTCCATACGCACCTTGCGAAACCTGTGCATCGATATGCTGCGCCGCGAAAAACAGCGTCAAAAGGATCTGGAGGCCGACGCAACGGAAATGCACATCCGACAATATGATGAGGACACTGACAATGCAGAGCAACGCTTCCGCCAGGTGGAAAAGGCCATCACCACCCTGCCACAACAACAGCAGCAGATAATAGAAATGAAATACATAAAACAACTGTCAATCCGCGAGATAGCACAGCAGACGGGACTAAGCGAGACCAACATCACGACACAGCTGAGCCGCGCCTACGCCACCCTCAGAAACCACATTCAAAACACAGTCAACGAACAATGAAACAGGACGATATAGAGAAAATACTTCAACAGTACGGCGAGGACAAGCGGCAACAGCAACAAATTGCCGACAACCTGCACCGTGTGGCGCAGCGACAGTCGCGACGGCGCATCGGCATCGCAGGTGTCGCGGTCCTGCTGCTGTGCGTCACCCTGACCATACGCAACCTGTCACAACAGCAAGGCTCCGAACCAGTTATGGCCGCGACGCAAAAGGTTTCAACGCAAGAAACTGACGTTCTTCCCTATCCCACAAACGAATTCCCTCATTCAGAAACGCTCCATCACAGCAAGCCCCGAGGAAAAGAAAAATTTCATCTTCCGGCAGACAACAACACATTGGCCGAAAGCAACCTAACTGACAACACTCCCCTATTCGATACGGCAGAACCACAGACCGACATCGCTGCCGCAATGCCGACGAGCAGCGCCGACACCGACACTCTCCCACATACGACAGAACTGATAAATACAGTACCCCTCCCGAACGCAATTGCAAGCGTCACAACATTAAACAATGACAACACAAACCGAATCAGCTTCATATCGTCGATAAACGCCTCGACCGTGTCGAGTGGCAGCATCGGCTATGCGGAAGGAATTATGACTAATGAAATCCTTTCCAACGCAGGCAAAACGTTCAGTTCCATCAATCCCGACTTTTCTTTGTCGGCCAACTTCGGAGCCTCTTACGCCATAGCAAGCACCCGCAGCAGCAGCCTCGATGTCGGCGTGTCGTTCAGCGGACACCTGCAGCAAGGCACAATCAGTGATTACACCGTCGGCGTGACGGATAACGGTTACACAAACAACAGCGATATACAATATTTCTTGTCGAACAAGGAGCACTCCTACAGTTCCTTCGACCTTTTCGCAAACATCCCCATCACATTGAATTTCTTTCCTTTGGGCAAGGAGCGAACCGGATGGAGCCTCAACATAACCCCAGCCCACAGCATCGTCCGCACGCATACGCAAGGCGCATCCGCGGCCAACCCCTTCGTCGTGAACCCGTGGAAACTCAATGTCGGCCTTGGCATCGTCCTGCCCCGCAAGGTGATACGCCGAGTTGCACTGACTGCCAACCTGCTGCCGCTCTACACCTCGCGTTCGATACACGAGATTGGCTTCGAAATCGGATTCTGACGATTCAACTGCCTTAAAGACAAAGTTGTGCAAAATATTTTTCTTTCATTGAAGAAAAATGTGTATCTTTGCATCCACAAACTTTAAGACAATATGAATTACCAATATTTGAAACTTGCTGAAAATGGTGCTGTTTGCACCGTTGCCATCAGCGCCCCCAAGAGCCTCAACGCCCTCAACTCGACCATCCTTGGCGAACTTGAGGATTTCGTCGACCAACTGGACTGCAACAAATACCGCTGCCTTATCGTCACCGGCGACGGCGAAAAATCATTCGTGGCCGGAGCCGACATCAAGGAGATGGCCGACCTCGACGTAGCTCAAGGAGAGACCTTTGGAGCAAAGGGAGCCCGTGTGTTCCGCAAAATCGAGACGCTGCCAATCCCCGTCATCGCCGCCGTCAACGGCTTCGCCCTGGGTGGAGGCTGCGAGCTGGCAATGGCCTGCGACATACGCATCTGCAGCAGCAATGCCCGCTTCGGCCAGCCCGAGGTTGGTCTGGGCATCATCCCCGGCTTCAGCGGCACGGTGCGTATGGTCCGCCTGGTGGGTATGGGCATCGCCAAAGAACTCATATTCAGTGGCCGCGCAATGAAGGCCGACGAGGCTCTGCGCATCGGACTGGTCAACGCCGTCTACGAGCCCGCCGAGCTGATGGACAAGGCCCGCGAGATGGCCGAGCGCATCGCCGCCAACGCCCCAGTCGCCGTGCGCTACGCCAAGCAGTGCATCAACAACGAATACGATATGCCTGCCGACGAGGCAATAGCCTACGAGAGCAAGATGTTCGGCCAATGCTTCGCCACCGAGGACCAGAAGAACGGTATGCAAGCCTTCATCAACAAAGGCAAATGCGAATTCCAAGGAAAATGAATGCGTTAATGTGTGAATGCGTTAATGTGTGAGTAGATACGCAGAAAAAAGACTAACGAATTAACAAATTATCAAATTATCAAATTAATAAATTATGAAAATCTACGTTATCGGAACCGGCACTATGGCCAAAGGCATCGTCAAAGCCTTCGCCGCCAAGATGCCCGTAGTTATGAAGAGCCGCACCCAGGCCAGCCTTGACAAGGCTATGGGTTCAATCGCCAAATCGTATGCCAAACTCGTCGAGAAAGGCAAGATGACCCAGGAGGCCGTCGACGCCCTGCTGAAGAACATCACCACCACCACCGACTACGCCACCTTCGCCGATGCCGACCTCGTCATCGAGGCCGCCGTCGAAGAGATGCAGCTCAAGAAGGATGTCTTCACCGAACTCGACAAGATCTGCAAGCCCGAAGCCATCTTTGCTACCAACAGCAGCTCGCTGAGCATCACCGAAATAGCTGCCTGCACCAGCCGCCCGGCCCAGTTCATCGGTATGCACTTCTTCAACCCCGCCGACCGAATGGCCCTCGTTGAGGTGATTCGCGGCCAGCTGACCAGCGATGCCGTCTGCAAGTGCGTTGTCGACCTCGCCACCGAAATCGGCAAGCAGCCCGTCGAGGTGAAGGAAGCCCCCGGCTTTGTCGTCAACCGCATCCTCATCCCGATGATCAACGAGGCCGTTGGCATCCTGGCTGACGGTATCGCCACCGCCGAGGACATCGACAAATGTATGATGCTTGGCGCCAACCACCCGATGGGTCCCCTGGCTCTGGCCGACCTTATCGGCAACGATGTCAATCTGGCCATTATGGAAGTCCTCTACAAAGAGTTCGGCGATCCGAAGTACCGTCCTCACCCGCTGCTGCGCAAGATGGTCCGCGCCGGCCTCCTTGGCCGCAAAACCGGCGAAGGCTTCTACAAATATTGATAGTCGACAGACCAAACATCAGAAAAAAGGAATCCGAAAGGGTTCCTTTTTTTGTTTTGTTTGTCAGTTTAAAAACATTTCGTATCTTTGCACCGAATTTGATATTCAATTTCTTATCAAAAGCAACCAACATTTAATTAATCCAAAACAGAAAACCGATGAAAAAAGTATTGATTTTTGCCATTGCCGCATTTGTGGCCTGCAGTTTTGCCTTCGTCAGCTGCGGACATTCGGGCGACTCGACCAAAACTGCCAAAATCAGCAAGAAAGATTCCCCTTCGACAGTAGTGGAGAAAGCACTGAAAGTACTGAAAGCCAAAGACTACAAGGCAGCCATAACGTTTGCAGCAGGCACTGAAGACTACACAGAAGAAGAGCTCAACGGACTTGCCGAGCTTATGCAGATGGTATACGATGCCAATGGCGGGCTGACAAACTACGAAATCCTCGACCAGAAGATTTCGGAAGACGGCCAAAATGCCACAGTCACAGTCAAGAGCACATACGGCAACGGCGAGGTTCAGGAAGACACGGAAGAACTGGTCCAAACCGAGAACGGATGGAGAATAACGATGATGTAATCCTGTTACACTATGAGCAAAAAAAGCCAGGCAAGACCTGGCTTTTTTTTATTTACCTTTAAATTTTTTTTTGCCTATTTTGAAAAAAATCGTACTTTTGCAGTCGATTCCGGTGAGCGTGTCGGTAGCCGGAACGTGGTGTGAATCTGTAAGAACCATCGAAGTTGGGCACACGTTTAACTAAATGGTTTTTATGTATGAAATCACAAAATCAGTTTCAGCATTTGGTGTATGCGTTGATCACGGTGGTCATCACTGTTCACGCGTTTGTATTCTATAGTTTGTATGTCGTCGAGGGTGACGCCCTAATGCAGGCCACCGGCACGTCGTCGGTGCTGCAGGCCATCAACAGCCAGGGCGGCGTCTATATGTTCGGCACCCACGTGCCGATATGGCTCGTTATTGTCATCGAGACGGTGTGCGCCTTTGTGCTGGCGGTGGCGATGGGCAGTCCACTGGCGTTTCGCTTGGCCAGCCGCAAATTCGACCCGCGACGCAACCACCCGATGATATTCGAGTCGGCCATCATCTCGGCCACCGTCTGCCTGATGTGCCCCTCAATGAGCCTACTGGCTGACGCATTCTACTATCCCTATTATAAGGGGTTCGATGTCGTCGACTTCTTGTGCCGTTGGTTCCGCTTGGTGTGCTACAACCTGCCGTTTGCCTATTTCTCGCAGATGTTCTTCGTCCAGCCCTTTGTGCGGTTCGCCATCCACAAGATTTTCCCTAGCGATATTGCACAGCGCAACGAGCGAAACGCCACCAAGACCGTCAAGCCTGCCGACGAGACCGAGGCCATCGCCGACGTGATCATCCGCGAAAAGGAGATCGCCGCTGGCAAATAACCATCTTCCAAAGCCACAATTCAGGGGCGCAAGCCCATTATTCACACAAAAAGTATACAATTATGTCAGTAACAAATTTGAACGAAATCGACAAGGCAGATGTGCTCGTTGCCGGTCTGCGTAAACACACCAAGGAGTTGCCTGAACTCGGCATCACCACCGATGCCATCAACCGAATGGAAGAATTGGCCAAAGTCCTGCGACAGAAGGATGCCGAGGTCGACGAGCTGCGGCAGAAGGTCACCCTCAAGGCCCACGAGAACCTTGAACTGATTGCCGACCTCAAGGCACAGATGCTCATTATGCGCAAAGCCGTCAAAGCACACTACCCTCAATACGAATGGATAAAGTACGGTGTACAGGACAAACGATAAATGGGCAAAACATAGAAAGCGAGCCTGAAAACAGACAGAGCTGTTACGATGGGATGAAAAGATTGTTACAAGTCAAATTTTCATAAAATCGCCATACCGTTCCATTTCATGAGTCGTTTTCTCGCCTCAGCATAGTGCAAACACTTCGTGATTTGCCCTCTGCATTCGGCTTACGAAAACGTTGTAATATCGCCTGTCTGTTTTTGCAGCATGAGTCAAGCTGCCTTTTTCCACAATATCAGGCCACAGCCCTGCCGACAACGGCAGGGCTTGTCTTTTTCTCAATCGGCCTTCGCATAATGGCTGCTGGTTAGCCGCCAACAGCGGCAGCCGATTCAGACGCCAGTTGCACGAACATTCGTTTCCCATACAATAAAACAACGAGTTAGGCGTTATAGCAGCAAACCACTTAAAATAAGCGCAGATGAACGCCAGAGCGCGAAACGGGCTCCACACCTGTGCGCGGTGAAAATGCAGAAATGAAACAACGGATTGAAAACACTTAACTCATAAAAAACAATGAAGAGGTTATTGCCGGCATACTTGATGATTATGGCATTCGGATTTGTGGAGGCACAGACTTCGTATGTTCCATACTACACAAAGACCATTGATGCCTTTACTAAAATGGCAGAAAACAATTATGTTCAGGCAGTTGAACGCTATGAAGAGGCGTTTTCCAATTACTATCCTTTCCCCGAGGACCTTGCCAATCTGCGCGACTGCTATTTAGCGTTAGAAGATACTGCCAATGCAGTTAATTGTGTCAAGCGTATGGTTGCGTGCGGATGGCAATTGTATGAAACTTATCCAGTGATAGGCTTTCGCTCATTGGAAAACAGAATTGGAGCGTTCGACTCAGTACGAATTGTCTATATAACCAGTATTTACCCAACATTACGCCAAAACTATTTGCAACAAATCGACCCCACCGAAAATGCCTATCTTGAACGGATTGTCCAGAACGAAATCTTCTGTCAGGAAATAAGGGATGGGAGATTTGGCGAAGACGAATGGCTGAATGCGGTATTTGCACAGAATGCATTAGACCTTTGTTCCTTGCTTAAGAACAAGAAATTGAACAGGAGAAATGTTGACGTGTGGAATAACCAATTACTACAGATTGCCTTGGTTCATTGCGCGAAAGCATTGGGGTTGAACGAATATGGGAGAGATACGATATACACCGATATGATGGATTTGTTGAAGATAGAGGTGCTTAAAGGTAATTTACATCCCGATGTATATGCCAGTGTCTATGACATAGTTTATTGGTTTAACAACAATAAATCATACTATGGAAGGCAATTGTCCTTTGACCCGGAAACAGGGAAGCATTTCTGCGTCGAGATAGAGGATGTGAGTAACGTTGATAAGCGACGTGCCGAGATTGGACTCCCGTCAGTTCGGGCTTTTTGTAAGAAATACAATATCACGCCACCTGCCAATTACTAATACAATCACAACGGCTGCCATCCTTGCGGGCTATGGCCACCGACCGTAGCGGAGGTGACGACAAAGAAAACAGAAACAACACAATGCACAGCTCCGTCTTCTGCGGGGCATCGCTGCCGACAATGAGTATCTACGATAATGTCTTGTCGGGATTTTCCTTGAATGGTATTAAACTTTCAAAGGCAGAAAAAGATACAACAGTTGAACGCTGTTTAAAAAGCGTAGCCCTCTGGGATGAAGTGAAGGACGTGCTTGAAACAATGTTTACAAACCCTATTGACGAACGAACAAAGGCTTATCTGACGGGAAAGATGGGATAAGGAAGTCTTTTAAGTTCGGCAGATTTGAATTGCAAAATCTTATCCTGCAAAATAACCTATAGGTATAATAATTCCCATAAAAAAAGCTATACCCAACTCACGTAGGGTATAGCCAACCTAAAAATTGTACTATGAAAAAGAAAACTTCTTAAATTAATGTACCTGAATCAGGTCAGGCGACCTTGAGACTTATGCCTCTGCAGGAGCTGCAGGAGCGTCCTCGTTGACAACCTCGAGATTGAGGGTGGCCTTGATATCGCGATAGATATTGACCAGAGCGGTATAGGTACCAACCTCCTTGATCTTCGAACCGTCGACAACGATTTTCTTGCGCTCAACATCATAGTTGTACTGAGCCTTGAGGGCGTCAGCAATCTGAATGTTGTTGACAGCACCGAACAGCTGGCCGTTTTCACCGACCTTGGCGGCGATGCGGACATTCTTGCCATCAAGGGCAGCCTTCAGAGTTTCAGCATCCTTGCGGATCTTCTCCTCTTTGAAAGCACGCTGGCGAAGCGTTTCGGCAAGGATTTTCTTGTTAGTAGGAGTGGCGATGATAGCCAGACCCTGCGGAAGGAGATAGTTGTTGGCGTAACCATTCTTCACAGTTACCACATCATCCTTATAACCCAGATTTACAACGTCTTGTTTCAGTATAATTTCCATTTGTTCTTTCTCCTTCTTTGATTACTTTAAACAATCGGCAACATAGGGAAGCAGAGCCAGATGACGGGCACGCTTGATTGCCTGCGAAACTTTCTTCTGGTACTTGTTCGAGGTACCGGTGATACGACGGGGAAGGATCTTGCCCTGCTCGTTGACAAACTTCAGCAGGAAGTCAGCGTCCTTATAGTCGATATACTTGATGCCGAGCTTTTTGAAGCGGCAGTATTTCTTGCGCTGCGTCTCGACAGCGATAGGAGTCAAATATTTGATTTCACTTTCGTTAGCCATAATTCTATTTCTTTTAAATGGTTTTGAAATTCTTGCGCATTACCAGTCAGTCGTTTATGCCTCGGCGGGAGCAGCCTCGACGGCGTTCTGCTTGGCAGCGCGTTTCTTCTCGTTGTAGGCGATGGCGTGCTTGTCGAGCGACACGGTAAGGAAGCGAAGCAGGCGCTCGTCGCGCTTGTAGGCAATCTCAAGGTCGGCAATCAAGCTACCTTCAGCCTTGAATTCAATAAGATAATAGAATCCTGACGATTTCTTCTTGATCGGGTAGGCCAGCTTACGCATACCCCAATTGTTCGTGTAGACGATTTCGGCACCGCGGTTGGTGAGGAAGTCCACATACTTTTTTACCGTTTCCTTCATCTGATCTTCAGACAAAACGGGAGTTACAATGAAAACGGTTTCGTATTGATTTACCATTATTAATTAAATTTGTTAGTTGATTAATATCAGAGCCACTTTGCGGACTCGAACCGCAGACCTACGCATTACGAATGCGTTGCTCTACCAACTGAGCTAAAGTGGCAGACTTACAAGGTGCGGTGCAAAATTTAAGGGAAAAGAATTGTCGGGGTGAGAAGACTCGAACTTCCGGCCTCCACGTCCCGAACGTGGCGCGCTAGCCAACTGCGCTACACCCCGAAGTGTGGTGTCCTGGCAGGGATTCGAACCCTGGACCCATTGATTAAGAGTCAATTGCTCTACCAGCTGAGCTACCAAGACATTTATCATTATTTCAAACTACTCTTTTCAGTACTCCGGGTGGGACTTGAACCCACACGCCCTTGCGGGCAAGGGATTTTAAGTCCCTCGTGTCTACCATTCCACCACCAGAGCATCAAAATCTGGTTGGAGACTTTGAGCGGAAAACGAGACTCGAACTCGCGACCCCGACCTTGGCAAGGTCGTGCTCTACCAACTGAGCTATTTCCGCT
>R12__coassemble_309_pt1 | contig 20020 bp, 14 predicted proteins | sample R12__metabat2_low_PE_028 | metagenome-assembled genome bin R12
TCTACCGACTGGCCAACTTTTTATAAACTGTCACATCAAAAAACAATTAACCCATTTTTTTTGTGGAATAAGATTAATTGTGTACCTTTGCAGTGGATATAAATTAGGCATAATGGAATGTGATTGTGTCTAATACGGCTGCAAATCAATTTTTTATTCCTTTTGTGATATATAGGCACCTTATGAAGAAACGATATGTAAAGTTAATCAATTTATCGGGACTGTTTGTACAATAGAATTAAATAGTTAACAATATAAAATATTACAATTATGGGACTTATAAAGGCAATCGTTAATTCGCCCCTGTCGACAATCCGCGACACGTGGCTGGATTTGATAAAGTGTGACAATATGGATATGGATACCTTGATGGTCAGGGTAACGACCAAAAAAAGCATCATATCGAAAGGAAGCCGCATTCTGGTGGCTCCAGGCCAAGTGGCTGTGATTGTGGACTCTGGTGCAGTGCCGGACGTTACTGCCGAAGAGGGCGTGTATACATTCGACGAGTCGTCGTCTCCGTCGTTCTTTGCCGGCCAGTTCGGCCCTGTCTTCAAGGAAATGTGGGAACGCTTCACTTACGGAGGCAACCGTAACAAGGAGCAGTATGTTCTTTATTTTAATTCCAAGGAAATTATTGACAACAAGTTTGGTACGCCTGCTCCAGTGCCTTATCAGGACTGGTCGCACCCTGTGCCCAACCAGTTCACAGGAACGTTGTCGCCACTCAGTGTCAATTTGAAGTGTTTCGGCAAATACACTTTCCAGATATTTGATATGGGCATCTTTATGCGCAACCACGCCGGTACGGCTAACATATTGAAGAAAGGCGATATCACCGACCAGATGCGCAGCGAAGTTATTGCTGCTTTCCAGAATGTTATGAACGAAATGGGTAACAGCAAGAACAGGATACCTGTTTTGGAACTGCCCAGCAATACCGACGAAATCAAGCAGATAATGGACGAGCGCGTCTTCGACGAGCCTATACGTAACCGTGGTATCAAACTGATCAGTTTCGCTGTCGAATCGGTAACCCTTGACACTGAAAGCCAGGCTAAGATTACTGAATATGAGCACAATTCGAACCAGATGATGCAACAAGGCCGCGTGATGGACGCCATCAACAAAGCTGCCGAGAACCCTGGTGGGGCTGCAGGTGCTTTTATGGGCCTTGGAATGATGAATATGGGTACTGGCGGAATGACGGGCGGCGCGATGCAGAACGTCTTCCAAAACCCTGGTCCACAAGCTCAATACGACCCCTATGCCGCTCAGCAGCAGGGTGCAACGGGTGCGCAGATTCAGCAGCGCGGCGTAAAGTGCCCCAAATGTGGTACAATGATTACAGGCAAATTCTGCCCTGAATGCGGCACTCCTGCTCCTGCTCCGAGCGAAAAACGCCGTTGCCCCAAGTGCGGAACCGAGTCGGAGGGTAAGTTCTTCCCCGAATGCGGCAGCCCAATGGTGCCGGCGAAGCAGCGCTGCCCTAAATGCGGCACCGAGACCGACAGCAAATTCTGCCCCGAATGCGGCTCTCCGATGAATTAGTCCAATGAAGATCTTCAAATAACTTTATACATCTATGTAAAAAAGAAAGTTCGCCGATTCGGCGAACTTTCTTTTGTCTTTTCTTGTGGACCTATCAGCTGCACTTGCTCCAGCCGCAGTTGGTGCAGTGTTTGCAGCCTCCGCTGTACACCACGCTCTTCTGGCCGCAGTCGGGGCACACCTCGTCGGTGGCGGTGCCGTCCTTAATGTAGCGGCGCAGGGCGCGGGCCACACCGTTCTTCCACGTCGTGATGGTGTCCTCGTCGAAGTTCAGCTTGCTGATCAGGTCCACCACGTTGGGAATCGGCATACCGTGGCGCAGAATGCCCGAAATCAGCTTGGCATAGTTCCAGTATTCCTGCTCGAAGGTGCGCGACAGGCCCTCGATGGTCACCTTGTATCCGTCGGGATCGAGGAACTGGAAGTCGTAGCGGGCGTGTTCGTCGCCCTGCTCCTTGACGCGAATCACCCAGCCTTTCTCGACCGTTGCAGGCAGCAGGAAGTTGGATGCGCGACCCGTGAAAATCTCATACGGGCGTCCCTCGTACATACCGACGACGGCAATCCAGTCCTCCTTATTGTTCTTGAAACGAACGATTTCGGCATCCAGTTTCTTGGGACGCTTTGGGGCCTTGGTTTCGCCAAACTGCGGATGGCTCTGCTCGTCGTTGCTCACCAGCACGCCGTGGCGGCTGCCGTCGCGATAGATGGTGCAGCCCTTGCAGCCTGACTTCCAGGCCGTCTCGTATATTTCGCGGACTATTTCCTTCGTTGTCTCTTTGGGAATATTGACAGTGACGCTGATCGAGTGGTCCACCCATTTCTGGATGGCACCCTGCATCTTCACCTTCGCCACCCAGTCGATGTCGGCCGACGTGGCCTTGTGGTAGGGCGATTTCTCGATGATTTTGTTCAGGTCGGCATCCTTCATAGCCATAACCTCGTCGGCATCATAGCCGTTGATTTTCAGCCAATCGATGAACTTGGGATGGAAGACGTTGTATTCCTCGAAATAGTCGCCGCTCTGGTCCTGGATAATCTTGTGCTTCGAGGTGTCCTTGTCGTTGGGGTTGATTTTCTTGCGGCGCTTGTACGACACCAGGAATACTGGTTCGATGCCCGACGTGGTCTGCGTGCAGATGCTCACTGTGCCGGTCGGGGCTATGGTCAGCAGCGCGATGTTGCGTCGTCCGTAGGTCAGCATATCGGTGTACATCTGCGGGTCGGCCTCGGCCAGGCGCTGGATGAAGGGGTTAAGCTTCTCGCGGTTGGCGTCGTAGATGGGGAAGCAGCCGCGCTCTTTGGCCATCGTCACCGACGAGCCGTAGGCCGAGCAGGCCAGGGTGCGCTGCACACTGACGGCAAAGTCGGTGGCCTCGTCGGTGCCGTAGCGCAGACCCATAGCGGCCAGCATATCGCCCTCGGCGGTGATGCCAAAGCCGGTGCGGCGGCCTTCGAGGCATTTCATTTTGATGTTGAGCCACAGGTTCTTCTCCACCGATTTGATTTCGTCGCTTTCGGGGTCGGCCTCGATCTTGGCGATGATTTTCTCCACTTTCTCCAGCTCCAGGTCGATCAGGTCGTCCATCAGGCGCTGACCCATAGTCACGTGCTTCCTGAACAGGTCGAAATCAAACTCGGCGTTCGGCGTGAACGGATTCTTGACGTAGCTGAAAAGGTTGATTGCCAGCAGACGGCAGCTGTCGTAGGGGCACAGCGGAATCTCGCCGCAGGGGTTGGTGCTGACGGTGCGGTAGCCGCAGTCGGCATAGCAGTCGGGCACCGACTCGCGGATGATGGTGTCCCAAAACAGCACGCCAGGCTCAGCACTCGACCAGGCATTGGCTATAATCTTGTTCCACAGCGCGGTGGCATCGATTTCCTTGCGCACCATCGGGTTGTCCGAATCGATTGGATACTGCTGCACAAAGGGCTTACCTTCCATAGCGCAGCGCATAAATTCGTCGGTGATCTTGACCGAAACGTTGGCACCGGTAATCTTTCCCTGCTCCAGCTTGGCATCGATAAACTTCTCCGAATCAGGGTGCTTGATCGAGATCGAGAGCATCAGGGCTCCGCGTCGGCCGCCTTGCGCCACCTCGCGGGTGGTGTTGGAATAGCGCTCCATAAAGGGCACTATGCCGGTCGATGTCAGGGCGCTGTTCTTGACGGGGCTGCCGCCGGGGCGTATGTGGCTCAGGTCGTGGCCCACGCCGCCGCGGCGCTTCATCAGCTGCACCTGTTCCTGGTCTATCTTCATAATGCCACCATACGAGTCGCTGTTGCCGCTGTTGCCGATTACGAAGCAGTTCGACAGAGAAACCACCTGAAAATCATTGCCTATGCCCGACATAGGGCTGCCCTGTGGAATGATGTAGCGGAAATCCTTCAGCAGTCCGTAGATGTCCTCCTCGCTCATAGGGTTGGGATATTTGCGCTCGATGCGCGCAAACTCCGACGCCAGGCGATGGTGCATCATATCGGGGTTAAGCTCGAATATCCTGTTTCCATCACGCAGCGCGTACTTGTTCATCCACACGTTGGCTGCCAGCTCGTCGCCGTGGAAATATTCCACCGACGATTTCATAATCTCTTCAGGCGTGTACTGCGTATACTTTTTTTCATCTGTCTTGTTCATAAATCCGATGCTTGGTGTTGTTTTTTTAGATGATGTGTTTTTGGCGGGTTGAGGGGTTACGGCAGCGTTGTCGCCGGTTTGCTTGTCGTGTAACGATTTGTCAGACTGTGCTTTGTCTGCTTTCGTGGTGCGCTTCTTGTTTTTGCTGGCCACGGGTGCTGGCGGCTGGGCATCGCCAAAATCCAGAAAAAGGTCATTCCCTTTCATACTGAAAAGATTATTTTGTTACACAAATACAAATTGTTATACGATGTCGTATCCTTGTCAATCAGAGTGCTAAATTACATATAAGATTTCTTAAAACGGCACAGGTCGGTCAGATACTTATCAACATTATTTAAACATCCGGGCCGATGTTGTTGAGTGTCAACCAGTGTCAGCTGAAGGGAACCCCTTCGACGATGTTGCTGTAGTCATACAGCCCCACGCCCATCAGGCGCGCCACCTGCCGCAGCCGGCCGTCGTTGTCGTGTATAAGACTGAAAATGTAGCTCTTGGATGTCGTGCCGAGCAGCACTTCGCGCAGCGCGCACACCTTGTAGACTATCTCGTTGAACATACGGTTGCTGTCCACACCTGTCTTGCATTCAATGACGTACAGCTGGTTGTTTTTCGCAAAGACCACGTCCAGCTCGTTGTTGTGTGCCGACCCTTCGCGCGATATGTGGACGCCGATCGATATGTCGTCGGGATGCACGCGGCTTTCAATCAGGTGGTAGACGTATTCCTCAAACCAGCCGCCGGTCAGGTAGTCCACCTCGTCGGCCGTAAGCTCGCCCTCGTTCTGCGGCACGAAATGCAGATGCGCCAGCAGGGCTTCCAGATTCTCGACGCGCGGACGGTCGGACAGCCCGGTTGTCGTCAGTGCCTTGATGCTCATCGACTTGCGACGGCTGCGATAGTGCAGCCGCAGCGTTGCCAGCGTCGCCTGGTCGGTCGCCGGCAGGGGCCGGGAGGTGAATTTGCGGAACATCGATTCGGTATATTCCACGCTGCGTATCGGCGCACGCTTACCGCTGTCGGCATCGTTCTTCAACCCGTTGACGGTCAGCAGCTCGCCGACAGTCATACGGTGACGTATCGGCGTGATGACGTCGTCGTTGTCGTAGATGCTGTCGTCGTATATCGTGTTGACAATCAAGTTTTCGCGCGTCTTGGTGTAGTAGAAGTCGGCATCGAAGCGCGCAAACGACCGCTGCACCGCCAGGGTCATATAGCGGCTGCCGCCGGCCAGATTGACCAGGTAGTGTCGCCCCTGCTTGAGGCGGCCAATTATGGTGCGGCAAATCATTTCGTACGACAGCTCGTCCGACTGGTGCTGCATCACGATGCTGTCCACCTCGCCGTCGTCCAGCCCCAGCAGTTTGACGAAAAACGGTATGCGGTCGGCGTCGCCCTTGGCCGAGACGAACATCACGCGGTCGCCCTCGCGCCGCATCTCGTGAACAAACAGGTAGAGCGGCAACGGGTTCTCGCGGTCTATGATATTTACTATTGTATTGTTCATTATTATAATATATTTTTTCTTGTGTTTTGGATGTGCAAAATTACACATAAATATCCAAACCGACAGCCCCCTTGTGCCCCAACCGCCGGGCAAAGGTTGTTTGAAACAATCTTTCTGTATTGAACAACAGTCTGTTAGGCGGTTGATTGATTGTTGTCTTAATTTATCTGTGCGACATACGCCTATTTGTTTGACAGAGCGATGCACGCCTGTCTGTTCGACGGTGCGACGCACCATAAAGACATTCTTTGTCGCCGAATATAGACAGTTCCCAAAACAAAATAAAACTCTATTTTTAAACTTCGAATACCGCGCAGCGAAGTCCGCAGACGCAATATTCAATTCCCTGCACAACTACTTGTAAATTTGAATTATACGTTATTGTTTAACTATAATTAACAAAAACTGTTAAATTTTAACATTTCAGCACCCGTTTTCCCCTCCAAATCCGAGCCCTTAACCCCCTGTTTTCGAGGTACCATCTTCTTACCAAATTCTACTCAAATTCTTATCAAGTTCTAATCAACTTCTACTTCAGTAGAAGATAATAAGTTTTTAATTAGTCTTTTATATAACGAAAATATAGGGCCGAATTAGGCAAAATCCTGAGGGTCTTCGAAAATAACCCTGATAATCAATATGTTGTAAATGTTAAAATTTCTTTAATTTATCCGTTAAAATTTTAACATTTCGTTCGCAGGTTTTACTCCAGCTAATTGCCATAGTTGCAAAAAAAAGTTGCCTGCTTTTGGGCAGGCAACTTTGTGCGGTTGTATGCTTCGAGGCCTTGGCCTCTTGACATTCAGGCGGTCAGAGTCCGAGGACTGCGGCACCTTGTTTGTAGACGATGTCGCGCGGAATCTTGGCGTCGCGGATGGCGTCGAGGTCGCGCTGCAGGTCGGTGCTGATTTTGCCGTTCTTGTCGCTGTAGGCCTTGGCGGCGGCCATATCGCCCTCGCCTTCCATAGCGATGATGATGGCTGCCCAGCCGCGTGCGGCCTCGCGAGCCTTGTCGACATCGATGACGTACTTGCCCTGGGCGTTGCGGCTGAAGGCACCGTGCTCGAGGAAGTAGTTGTAGCACATAATGTTGGCCACGCCGTGGGCCTCGGTGGCACCGAAGCGGACGCTGCGCAGTATGCCGGCTATGAAGGTGATGTAGTTCTGGGCCACGGTGGTGTTGGTGATTTCGCCGCGCTCGATGAGCTGCTCGGTGAGGAACAGGCCGCACACGTCGGCTTTAGCCTCTTCCCAGGCGCTGTACTGTGCGCCGAGGGCCTGGCGGCAGGGGCCGCGGCCGGTGACGGTGTTCTTGATGCCCAAGCCGTGGGCGACCTCGTGATAGCAGGTGTTGCCGAAGAAGGCGTTGAAGGTGACGCTGTCCACCTGCTCGTCGCAGACCATCAGCTTGGCGATGGGAATCATAATGTTGTCGAACTTGGCCTTCATTGCATTCTTGAGCTGCAGGCGGCGGCTGCCTTTGGCCAGCTGCACGCGCTCGTCGTTGGGCAGGTTGATGGCGATGGTCTTCGAGCCGGCGTTGCAGTCGCCGCCGTAGTAGACCACGTCGTAGACGTTGATGTCGCAGTCGGTGCCGGGCACCTCTTTCTTATACTTCTCGTCGCAGGGCAGCAGTTTCTGCATTTCGGGCAGCATAGCCGCGAACTTGCTGAGGTCGTTGCTCCACTCCTCGTCCTTGATGAGGACGTAGGCCTCCTGCGAGCATTTCAGGCCGTGCAGGGCGTCGTCGTAGTTCTCGATGGGGCCGACGACGAAGTCCAGTTTGCTGTCTTTCATATCCATCCATACCATATCGCTCTCGAAATAGTCGTCGGTGCGGAAGGCCTCGCGGCGAGCCTCGAGGTATTTCTTCAGACCCTCGTTCTCGGCCAGGCCGATGGCTTTCTCGAGCAGGGCGTCGACTTTGGCCAGCTGCTCCTTGTATGCCTCGTGGTAGGGCAGGACGTAGAGCTTGCCTTCGGCGTTGCGGCGAATGACGCTGTACTGGCTGTTTTTCAGCGTGTCGTCAAGTGCGTCGAACTCCTCGGCGGTCATATCGGCGGGATAGAAGTTGGCACCCAGCGGGCGTTCGCCGTAGCCGGGCACGAAGGGCTTCTCGCTGTCGAGGCGGTCCCAGGCGCCGTACTGGATGTTGGCAAAGGCGCGGACGGCAGGGTCGCAGACCGTGTCGAGGGCGGCGCGGTTCTCGTTGCCGAAGTACTGGTCCCAGTAGATTTCGTCCATTACCTGGCTGATTTCGATGAAGATTTTCACCAGTTCCTTCTCGTTGGGCGAGAGGTTGGCGACGAGGTCGGACGTGAGCTCAAACTCGGCGTATTCGTCCACTTTTTGTTGGATTTCAGGGTCGGCGGTGCACTCTTTTTTGCCTTTGCACCCCACGGCCACAAGCATTGTTGCTGCCATAGCAAATACTATTAATTTTTTCATTATCTGTAAGTTTTGGTTAAAAATATACCTTTTTAGCGTTTGCAAAGATAAGCAAAAAATATGCAACAGAGGCTTTTGTGCTGAAAAAAGGCCTTCGCTGCGGCGCGGATGTCCTGGCGGACCCGAAAATATGTTCTCCTTGCCTCGTGCCGGAATCGAAAAGTTTTGTGTATATTTGCATTGTGAAATGTTTTTGCAGGTGGTTTGTATTGTGTTGATATATAATGGATAATGGGGTTGTTTGACAATTTTGCACACATATATAAGATGAACCATATAGAATATAAAGGGAAGCCGGTGTCGGTTTGCACGCTTTCGAATTCGGAGGGTGTGACGATGGAAATCACCAACTTCGGTGCCCGCATCATCTCGCTTGTTGTGCCCGACGGCGACGGCAGGCGATGCGATGTGGTGCAGGGATTTGACCGTGTTGAGGATTATTTTCCTGAAAATCATCTGTCTGACTTTGGTGCCGTCATAGGGCGCTATGCCAACCGTCTGGCAGGTGGGCGCATCGTGGTCGACGGTGTCGGATATCAGCTGCCGCAAAACAACGGGCCGAACTGTCTGCACGGCGGTCCTGACGGATGGCAATATGCTGTTTTCGATGTTGCTGAGTGCGACGGACGAAGGCTGCAGCTGTCGCTGGTCAGCCCCGATGGCGACAACGGCTTTCCGGGTCGCGTCGAACTCCGTGTGATTTACACTCTGGGCGACGACAACGGTTTGCGTATTGACTATTATGCTGTTGCCGACCGTCCCACGGTGCTGAACCTGACCAACCACAGCTATTGGAACCTCAATGGCGATCAGGACAGTTCGATTCTTAACCACTCCCTTGCGATAGATGCCGATAGGTATCTGCCTGTCGACGAAATGCTTATCCCACTTGGACGCTATGACTCGGTGGCTGGCACACCCCTGGATTTCCGCACGGCCAAACCCATCGGGCGTGATATCGATGCTGATTTTGAGCAGCTGCGCATAGGCTGCGGATACGACCATTGCTGGGTGCTGAACGCGCCGCGTGATTTGTCGTGTCCGGCGGCGGTTCTGCGCAGCCCGACGACAAATATTGGCCTTGAGGTTTATACCGATATGCCTGGTATGCAAGTCTATACAGGCAATTTCCTTGACGGCGTGGTCGGCAAGGGCGGCATCGGCTACGGCCGTCGCAGCGCTGTGTGTCTCGAAACGCAGCAGTACCCTGACTCGCCTAACCACAGCTGGCCAGAGTCGTCAGGCCGCCTTGTGCCGGAGCATCCTTTCGAAAGTACAACCATATTTAAAATATTGACAAAATGATAGATACAGTTCTTTTGCATTCTGAATTCCAAAAACGTTTCGGCCGTCCGGGAGTTGCCTTCGTCGCCCCTGGCCGCATCAACCTCATAGGCGAGCATACCGACTACAATGGCGGTTTTGTCTTTCCGGGTGCTGTGGAACAGTCGATTACAGCCGTGGTCAGCCCCAACGGCAGCGACAAGGTCAATGTCTATGCCGTCGACCTTGGTCAGGAATGCTCGTTCCGCATCGGCGACCCGCAGGGGCCGGAGTCGGTTCATTTCCGTTATGTCTATGGCGTTGTGCGCGAGATGATTGCCGCTGGTGTTGAAGTTCAGGGTTTCGATGCTGTCTATGGCGGCGACATCCCGTTGGGTGCCGGTATGAGTTCGTCGGCGGCGTTGGAATGCTGCTTTGCATACGCTATGAACGACCTGTTTGGCGGTGGCCGACTGGACCGTATGACGCTGGCCCGCATCGGGCAGGCCACCGAGCACAAGTATGTTGGTGTGATGTGTGGCATTATGGACCAGTTTGCCTCGATGCACGGCCGGCAGGGCTCGTTGATGCGTCTGGACTGCCGTAGTGGTGAATATGAGTATTATCCTTGGAATCCAGAAGGTTACAAGCTTGTTCTGGTCAATAGCTGCGTGAAGCACGAGCTGGTCGGGTCGCCTTACAACGACCGTCGCCACAGCTGCGAGCGCGTTGCTCAGTTGGCTGGCGTCGAGACGCTTAGGGACTGCAGCTGGCAGCAGCTGGAGTCGGTAAAGGGCAGTTTGAGCGACGAGGACTATCGTCGCGCACGCTACGTGTTGGGCGAGAAGGACCGCGTGCTGACGGTGTGCGATGCGCTGCAAAAAGGTGATTATGAGACTGTGGGGCAGCAGATGTACCTTACCCACAAAGGCTTGGCCGAGGATTATGAGGTGAGCTGCGAGGAGATCGACTTTCTGGTCGGCGAGGCGCGTCGCCTTGGCGTAACCGGCAGCCGCATAATGGGTGGCGGCTTTGGCGGCTGCACCATCAATCTGGTGAAAGAGAGTCTGTTTGACGGTTTTGTCGCATCTGTGCGTCAAAGCTTTAAGTCCCGTTTCGGCATCGATTGCCAGATTATCCCGGTCGTGATTGGCGACGGGGCCCGACGGGTTTGAATTTTTTTCCAGCTGTCGTGTAAAAAAGACACCGTTTTTGTTACATATATATGCAGAAGAACCAAAATTTTTGCTTTATGAAGAACCGTTTCGTTTTGTTATTGGCATTGTTTGCATTGGTGTCGTCGGCTTTCGCCAACGGCGACCCGGTGGCCCACCGTTCGGCGCTGACGTTGTCGCGCACCCCGGTGGCGGTACACGTGCCTCAAGTCCAACTGCTTGACGAACAATGCCGTTTCGTGCTCGGCGACGGCTATACCGATGTCGAGGTACGTTATCTGTTGTACAACAAGTCGGACAGCAATTTCCACCGGCTGCCGTACGGTTTCCCTGTTGACTGGTACGGCGAGGGTGAGCAGCGTTGGGAAAGCTATAACTTTAATAGCGAGAGTATTATCGAACGTGGTTGGCGCGACAGTTACGTGCGCGATGTGCTGTTCAGCCTCAATGGGCAGAGCCTGCAATGGCGCAAATCGGCCGACACTGTGCTGCAGGCGTCGGAACCGTATATCGACTGGACAGTTTCGGAGATGGTTGACGAAGTTGACGCCGACGATCCTCTGCTTGTCTGCGACAGCGCGGAATGGTACTACTCGGCCAAACGCACCCGCCAATTGGTGGCAAAATATGGCGAACGTGTTCTGTTCCACACCCCTGCCTTGTGCCGCCGCTGGTACTATGTGGAACTCGATTTGCCAGCCGGCAAGGTGACTGAGCTCGTGGTTCGCTATCGGATTGAGAACAATGTGAAGGCTTCGCTGTATGAATCCAATATGGTGTTTCAGCGCGGTTTACGGCAAGTCAACACTTTTCAGTACGATTTTTCGCCGGCTGCCTATTGGGGCAACGGCAAGGTCGACAGGTTCAATGTGGTTATCGACACCAGCAATATCGCCAAAGTTTCGCAATACGGTCGATTTAACATAGAAGGCCTTGATGTCCATCGTGTTGCAGGTGGCTATGGGTTTAGGACGAATGGATTCGATTTGGCGAAAGCCAAGCCGCTAAAGGTTGAATATTACAGCGTATGCCGGCACGAGGACTTGGCCGAACTGCTGAATAGCCGCGTTAGTCCTGACAGATATGTCGTCGCCTTGTCGGGTGGCGTCAAGAACTATCCTGTCGGTAATTTGAGTGATTTTGACTTGTCTACCACGACTGTCGTGAAGCCCGACGAGCACGGGTTTTACACTATTACAATCCGATTTAAGGATTCGACATTCGTGACCGGCTTGATGCTGTACAACGGCTATACGAAGGATGCGACCTCGTGGCGCAACAACAGCCGTATCGACAGCATTTCCTGTACGTTTGGCGGGTATGTTATGTATGGTGAATATTATGCAGATAACGGTGTCGGCAACAAAGAGCCGGCCGATTTCACGTGGCAGGGACTGACCGATGCGGCCCTGCATATTCCCATTTCTGAACGCGCCTTGAACTATGATTTTCCGTGGGAGAGTTACTACAAAAAGCCTCTTGTCAAGGAGATTACCATCAGGGTTAAAAGTCGGGTCAAAGGCAGGAAATACGACGACCTGTGCGTGTCGGAGATTATTGTTTTGCAGTAATTTGTAATAATTGTTTTCCGACTTCGCAATAAACACTCCTTTTCTGCGTTATAAAATGTTTAGTTAGAGTTGCCTCAGAGGGGAGACAACCTTGCATTTTGTTTCGCAACGATGAAAAAAGAGGAAGACAACTATATCATAATCAAGGGCGCACGCGTCAATAATCTTAAGAATATCGACGTCCGCATACCGCGCAACAAGCTGGTAGTCATCACCGGATTGAGCGGCAGCGGCAAGTCGTCGCTGGCGTTCGACACGCTCTATGCCGAGGGGCAGCGCCGCTATGTGGAGAGCCTGAGCAGCTATGCGCGCCAGTTTATGGGCCGAATGAGCAAGCCCGATGTGGACTACATTCTCGGCGTGGCGCCGGCAATCGCTATCGAACAGAAAGTCAATACGTCCAATCCGCGTTCGACTGTCGGCACGTCGACCGAAATCTATGAATATCTAAAACTCCTTTTTGCCCGCATAGGGCGCACTTTTTCGCCCATTTCCGGCGTCGAGGTGAAGCGCCACAGCGTCAGCGATGTGGTCGATTTTGTCTACTCGCTGCCTGAAGGACAGAAGATTATGCTGCTGGCTCCACTCGAAGTGACGAAGGATCGTCCGCTGAAGGCGCAGCTCGAAATCCTGCATCAGGAGGGTTTTATGCGTGTGCTGATTGCCGGCACGGTGCTTCGCATCGAGGATTTCATCACGGTCTGCAACGACAAGGAAAGCTATGCTGACCCGATGCTGCTGGTTGACCGCATCGCCATACGCCACGGTGACGACGACCAGCTGGCGCGCATCTCGGAGTCGGTGCAGACGGCTTTCTTCGAAGGGCGTGGCAGCTGCCGCATCCAGACGGTGGAGGACGACCCTGCGGCGTCGACAATGCACAGCTTCTCGAACCGCTTCGAGGCCGACGGCATCACCTTCGAAAAGCCTAACCCTAATTTCTTCAGTTTCAACAATCCTTACGGCGCCTGTCCTCGCTGCCAGGGCTACGGCAACGTCATCGGCATCGACGAGGATATTGTCGTTCCGAACAAGCAACTGTCGGTTTATGAGGATGCTGTGGTCTGCTGGAAGGGCGAGAAGATGTCGGAATGGAAGCAGCATTTTGTCCGCCTTTCGCCCAAACTCAATTTTCCAATTCATAAGCCTTATTGTGACCTGAGCGACAAGGAGCGCCGCATTCTGTGGAAAGGCGAGGGGAGTTGGGAAGGTATTGATGGCTTCTTTAAATGGGTTGAATTACAGAGCTATAAGATACAATATCGCGTTATGCTGGCCCGCTATCGCGGCAAGACGACCTGCCCCGACTGCCACGGGTCGCGTCTGCGTCCCGATGCGCAGTATGTGAAGGTGTGTGGCAAGTCCATCACCGAGCTTACCGATATGCCCGTCAAGGAACTGGCGGAGTTTCTGCGTACAATGGAACTTACCGACTACGAGCGCAAACTGACTGAGCGCATCACCAAGGAACTGCACAACCGCGTGGGCTACCTCTTGGAAGTGGGCCTTGGATATTTGACTCTCAGTCGTTTGTCCAATACTTTGAGTGGCGGCGAAAGCCAGCGCATCAATCTTGCCACGTCGTTAGGCAGTTCGCTTGTCGGCTCGATGTATATCCTTGACGAACCGTCGATTGGCCTGCATTCGCGCGACACCGACCAGCTCATAGATGTGCTGAAAAGCCTGCGCGACCTCGGCAACACGGTCATCGTTGTCGAGCACGACGAGGAGATAATGCGCGCCGCCGACTGCATCATCGACATCGGCCCCGGCGCCGGACGCCTTGGCGGCGAGGTAGTTATGGAGCTCATTAACGACGGGCACGGCATCGACAACAACTGCATCCGGAATTCGAAATTTAAGATAGAAAATTCATATACAGCTCAATATCTGTTGGGTCAGCGTACAATTGAAATACCCAAGACGCGTCGTCCGTGGCGCGACAAGATTGAGCTGAAAGGCGCCTATTGCAACAATTTGAAGAATGTCGATGTCGATATTCCGCTGGGTGTCCTCACCGTTGTGACCGGCGTGTCGGGCTCGGGCAAGACGAGCCTGGTCAAACACGTGCTCTATGACATTCTTTACAAGCGCTTTGACGGCAATACAGAGTATGTCGGCAAGTGTCGTGCCGTGGCTGGCGACCTCAACCGCATCAGCGGCATCGAGCTGGTGGACCAGAATCCCATAGGTCGCTCAACGCGCAGCAATCCTGCTACATATATGAAGGCCTACGACGAGATACGCCAACTGTATGCTATGCAGCCGCTGGCCAAGACGCGCGGCTACAAGGCGGGTTATTTCTCGTTCAACGTCGAGGGCGGCCGCTGCGAGACCTGCCAGGGCGAGGGCTATGTCTCTATAGGTATGCAGTTTATGGCCGATGTGCACCTGGTTTGCGAAGAGTGCCACGGTACGCGCTTCCAGGCCGAAACGCTCGAAGTGCTCTATCGCGGCAAGAATATCAGCGAGGTGCTTGATATGACTGTCGACCAGGCTGTTGACTTCTTTTCGCCCGACGAGGCCGAACAACCCTACAAACAGGAATGCCAGCAAATTGTCAACCGTCTGCAGCCGCTTCAGGATGTCGGTCTTGGCTATCTCAAACTGGGTCAGAGTTCCAGCTCGCTCAGCGGCGGCGAGGCGCAGCGCATCAAGCTGGCCTCGTTCCTCGTCCGCGGCACTAACGAACGCCCGCTGCTCTTTATCTTCGACGAACCCTCGACGGGTTTGCATTTCCACGACATACAGAAACTGCTTCAGTCGTTCAATACGCTGGTTTCCAACGGCCACAGCATTGTTGTAATCGAGCATCATCCCGACATCATCAAGCAGGCCGACTGGATTATCGATATGGGTCCCGAAGGCGGCAAGGAGGGCGGCAATGTCGTCTTTGCCGGTACGCCGGAGCAACTGCTTGAATGCAAAGAGTCGTATACAGCCAAGTATTTGAAACCCAAATTTGAGGAGACGAAAACGAAGACGGAAGCCAAAGCTACGAAAACGAAGACGAAAACGAAAACTGAGGTAGATGCGACAATAACGAAAAAGAAAACCAAATAATCCCAGAATATGAATGAAATCAAGAAAATACGTACTACTGCCAATATAGGTCTCTACGGTTCGCTGCTGCTTTGTCTCGCTACCGTTGTGGAGCATTACCTGGACAAATATGTGTGGGCCAGGGAGATAACTACCAATGAATACACGCGTCGCCTGTTCCTTATGGTGGGGCTGGTGATTGCCGTGGTCGACATAGCGATGGCTCTTTTCGCGATGCGCAAGCAAACGCCGCGGCTGCGCCAGATGGACACCGTTGAAGAAAAGCTGACGGGCTATCGTCGCCTTGTCGGAATGATTTACTATACGTCGCTTGTCGTTGTGCTTATCCTGTCGGCCATAATCGTCATAACGCACGAAAACACAATGATAATGCTGCTTTTGCTGCTGTTTGTCACCCTCGTTCTCAACTACCCCAATATGTACAAGATGAAGACCGATATGGGGCTGCTCGACGACGAGATGGCCGAACTGTTCGGCAGCGACTACATCTGCGACAAAGGGGAGGGGAGTTCCTCTGAAAACACAAACGCCGGGCAATGAACCAGAACGACACCATCTGCGCCATCAGCACGCCTGCCGGAGTCGGCGGCATCGCCGTCATCCGTCTGTCGGGTGGCGAGGCAAAAACGATTGCCGAGGGTGTTCTGAAGCAGGAATCCGGCAAAGGGCTTGTTTTAAAGGATCATAAGGCGCAGCTGGCGCATCTGTATGATGGCACTTCGTTTCTCGACGAGGTTGTGGCCTTCTGGTTTGCCGCGCCGCACTCCTATACTGGCGAGGATGTGGTGGAAATATCCTGTCACGGCTCGCTGTATGTGCAAAGGCGTGTCCTGCAACTGTTTATAGATAATGGTGCCCGCCTTGCCGAGCCGGGCGAATTCACCCAGCGTGCTTTCATCAACGGCCGTCTCGACCTGTCGCAGGCCGAAGCCGTCGCTGACCTTATCGACTCGCGTTCACAGATGTCGCACGCGCTGGCAGTCAGCCAGATGCGAGGCGGATATGCACGCGAGCTTGAGTCCTTGCGGCAGGAGCTTATCGACTTTGCCGCTCTGATGGAGCTGGAGCTGGATTTCAGCGACGAAGACCTCGAGTTTGCCAACCGCGACCGCCTGAAGGAGACTGTCGCGGCGCTTTCCGACAAGGTCGGCCGCCTGGTCGGCTCGTTCCAGACGGGCAATGCGCTGAAAGAAGGCATCCCCGTGGCCATCGTGGGCCGTCCCAATGCCGGCAAGTCGTCGCTGCTCAACGCCCTGCTGGCCGAGGATCGCGCCATCGTAAGCGACATACCCGGCACCACGCGCGACACCATAGAGGAGACGATGACCATCGACGGCATCACATTCCGGTTCATCGACACCGCTGGCCTGCGCCAAAGCGACGACCCCGTCGAAAGTATGGGTTTCGACCGCGCCATCAAGTCGGCTCAACAGGCTCGTATCGTCCTGTATGTCCGCGATATAACGGTTCCGTTCGACCAATATGCGCTCGACGATATCGCTTTCGTCACCGACCGTTGCGATATGAAGGACAAGCACCTGTTCATCGTTCACAACAAGTGCGACAAGGAACACGACTCCAATCCGCAGGGACATATCGTGTCGGCCAAGCAAGGCACAGGTATCGAGGAACTTAAAAGGAGTATTGCCCAAGTCGCGAAGGATGAAGCCAGCAAGAACGACGGCGTCCTGTTGACCAACGTGCGTCACTACGAGGCGATGAAGAAAGTCCTGTCGGCACTTGATGAGGTGCGCAAAGGGCTCGATGCCGGCCTCACGCCCGACCTTGTCACCATTGACATCCGAGACGCCCTCTACCATCTGGGCACCATCACCGGCAAGGTGACTTCCGACGAAGTGCTCTCGTCGGTCTTCAGCCGTTTCTGCGTCGGAAAGTAATAAACAAATTTAATGATAGATATGAATAATACTTTAAAAACCACAATTTTATCGCTCGCTTGCATAGCGATGCTTACGCTTGCTGCCTGCAAGGAAAAACCGGTAGTCACGCCCGAAGAGCTGACGACGGACTTCGTCAACATCACCGATGTGGTGCCCGACGCCATCCTCGAAATCCGCTACTACGGCACCTACAATTTCGTCGGCACCCGCATCGACGGCTACCTGCAACCTACGGCGCTTATGACCCGTCGCGCCGCCGACAGTCTCCGTGCCGTCAGCGACGATGTCAAGGCCCAGGGCTATCGCCTGAAAATCTACGATGCCTACCGCCCGCAAATGGCTGTAGACCACTTCGTCCGTTGGGCTGCCGACCTCGGCGACACCGCAATGCGCCGCTATTTCTACCCCAATGTCGACAAGAGCCGACTGTTTGAACTTGAATACATTATGGCGAAGAGCGGCCACACGCGCGGCTCGACGGTCGACCTGACCCTCTTCGATATGAACACCGAGAAGGAGCTCGATATGGGCGGCACCTTCGACTGGTTTGGCAGCGAAAGCCACCCCGACTGTGGCGGCAATGCCGAGACGGGCGAATATCGTGAAAACGACACCATTACGGCCCAGCAGTTCCAGAACCGTATGATTCTGCGCAACGCTATGCTGCGCCACGGTTTCAAGCCCCTCGACAGCGAGTGGTGGCACTTCACCCTGCGCGACGAACCCTATCCCGAAACCTATTTCACCTTTCCAGTGAAGCAATTGTAATGCGCTGCATTGCAGAGATATGAAGCGGCCGGCGTTCGTCACGCCGGCCGTTTTTTTTGCCGCCATGTTGTGATTCGGTTTCCCGATGCGCCTAATTGGGAAACGGGCAGAACAAGGCAGTCCTGCCGACTAAGAACAAGTGTATTATGGCACCAAATGAACAGTTATTCAAAGAATTGATATACAGGCACCGCGACCTTATCTGGAGCGTGTGCAGCAACTACCGCTTCAGCGCGGCGTGGGAGACCGAAGATCTCTTCCACGAGGTACTCTGCACGCTCTGGCGCGACTTTGGCAGCTTCGACGGGCGCAGTTCGGAGCGTACCTGGGTGTGGCGTGTGGCCAACAACACCATCGTGTCGCTTAAGCGTCGCTATGCCAACCAGCCGGCACCTGCATCGCCACCGGTGGCCGAACCAGCATTGCAAGCCGACGACAGCACGGCACTGCTGCAGTTGGTCGATTCGCTTGGCGAACCTGACAGTCAGATAGTTCGTGCCTCGATGTACGGCTTTGGATATGCCGAAATTGCCCGTATGACGGGGCTTACAGTTGCTGCCGTCTCGATGCGGCTCACGCGTGCCAGACGTAAAATCAAAAAAATATATGAAAAACAATAACAATATGAAAAACAAGAATTTTGACAACGAAATAAAGAAATGCAGCGAGATGCTGTGCAGCTGCCACTGTCCGATGGACGATAGCACTTTGGACAAGGAAATACGCCGTGCCATTTGGGATGACAGTCCGCGCTATATTTCTGAAAACAAGTCCGTTGTCCCTCGTCGTCGCCGTTGGTATATACCGGCCTCTGTAGCTGCTTGCCTTGCCGCCGTACTGGTACCTGCCAAACTGCACAGTTCTCAGAGCGACGCAATCCGGACGGTGAAGTTCGACGGGCAGCGCGTGGTTTTTGCCTGCAACGATGGCTGCACGCTCGAAAACACACTTGGCTCATTCAATGATTTTGTAAAAGAAAAGAATTTGTAAACCATTAAAATAAAAAGCATTATGAAGAAATTTTTCATCCCTTTCCTGTTGTTGCCTCTGGCGATTGCGTGCCAGTCGATAAAAAGCGAAGCAGCCTCGGCTGCCGTAGAATACTACCTTAAATATGCAGACCGCAAGGACCTGACGGTTGCCCTTGTGTCGGGCTATGAGAAAGAAGGAACGACGCTCAACGTGGTGAAGCTTCAGGCTCACGACGAGCCGACTTTCAAGCAGTTGCTTGCCGACTTCGATGTCAAAACCGAACCCGTTGGCGATAAGCAAAAACCTGTGGCGGACGATGCTTCCAAAACGCGGACCACGACGCTGACAAAGAACGAATCGTTCGTCGTCGTCAATGGCGACACGCTTGCAAATGTGCCCGTTTTGTCCAGCTTCTCCATTTTTGGCTCCTATGTTGATTCTGTTATGGGTGCTATTGCGGACGCTGAAAATGGTCATTTGAAGATGAAAATAGACACTGTCTTTACCAGTGATTCATCGATAACAGTCAGGCATAGAAAAACATACGATCACGGTGTGCTTGTCAGCGAATCGTCCGACACCACGGCTGATGCTGACTTCTTGAACGAACGGCGCGTCGCGCTTATCACTTATGGCAACCGCGGTTTCGGCACACTGTCCGACGACTCGAACCTGACGCTCTGGCTGCTGTTCTACAACTCGATGGAAGAATTTGCCGCCATTCTGGAAAATATCCTCAAGGCCAACAGCTGAATGCTGCTTCGACCGACCGTTTTCGAAAAAAACTGACAAAATGTCAGTTTTTTTTCGTTTCAAAAAAGTTTAAAACCCCGAAAAAACGCCCAAAAATCGCCATTCATAACTGCCACAAAAACAGGACCATCTTCTTATCAAATTCTACCCAAATTCTTACCAAATTTTTACCATCTTTTTCGCCGGTAGAAGATGATAGGTCTCTGTTTAGGATTTCATAAACTGACAAAATGGCAGAAGTCCTTTCAAGAAAAGGAAGGCAAAAAAGAAAGGCGGCCGATCGGTTCGGCCGCCTGTTGCGGCGGATCTGTGACCTGTTGCGGCGGATCTGTGATCCGACGCTGTCGCCAAGTTTGCCACCAGCGGCAAGAAGATCCGCAAGAAAGACCTCGGTATGATTGCCAAGAGCT
>R12__coassemble_311_pt1 | contig 19977 bp, 19 predicted proteins | sample R12__metabat2_low_PE_028 | metagenome-assembled genome bin R12
TTATTTTTTATTAATCTTATAATTTCTTTTTCTTCTAACATCATATCGTCTAAATCTTAATACGTCAAAAAGTGAAACCCTTAAACCCTCAAACCCTTAAACCCTCAAACCCTCAATATGTCCTGCAATAAATGCCCACGCCAATGCCAATCCCAGCCCGGGTTCTGCCATAGCGATTCCCAGCGCCCCGAAGTGGCCGCAGTCTATGCCCACACCGGCGAGGAACCGCCCGTCAGCGGCCGACGCGGCATCAGCAACATATTCTTCGCACACTGCAACTTGCAGTGCATCTTCTGCCAAAACCACCGCATTTCGCGCGCCACGGTCGACCCGGCACTGGTGGCCTTGCACAGCATCGACGAGATAGTCGACGCCACGGCGCAAAGCCTCCTCCACACCGAAAACATTGTCGGACTGGTCAGCGCCACGCAATACAGCGACCTCGTGGCCCCCATCGTCGAGGGGCTGCACCAAAGGGGCCTCTACCCCACCGTCGTCTACAACACCAACGGCTACGAAAGCGTCGAAGTGCTGCGCCAGATTGCCCCCTACATCGACATCTACCTGCCCGACTACAAATACAGCGACGCCGACATCGCGCGACGCTACTCCAACGCCGCCGACTATCCCGACGTGGCCGCGCTGGCACTCAAGGAGATGTACAACCAGAAAGGCTCGTCGCTGCCCACCGACGACGACGGTATGGCCTTCCGCGGCCTCATCGTGCGCCACCTGGTGCTGCCCGGACAGGTCGACAACTCGATACGCTGTCTCGAATGGCTGGCCGACAACCTCTCGCCCAACATCTACGTGTCGCTTATGGCGCAATATTTCCCGCCCGAAGGCACCGCCCTGCCCGACCAGCTGGGACGCCGGCTGACGGCCGACGAATACCGGCGCGTGACCGACGCCTTCGGCGCACTCGGATTCCACCGCGGATGGGTGCAGGAACTCGAGGCCGCCGAAACCTACAAGCCTCATTTCGAAGCGGAAACATACTTCAAATAGGAACCGTGCAAAACGCAGTTTGGAGAAACAATCCCCTTATTTCAATTCCCGAATCACAATCAATAAAACAACCATAGCAATGGCAAAAAAAGAAAGACTGGACTTCGACTACGAGGTATTTTTCAACGAAAAGCTCGAAAACATCGCCGTCCTGATGTGGAACACGCGCCATCCGGCCTTCACCTTCGCGTTCTATCTCAACCAGTTATACAATCTAAACCTCGAGCGTCGCAACGACATAGCCAGTCCAAACGGCGACGAGACACGTTGCACGCTCTACAGCTGGCAGTCGAACGTCGACCAGCAAGCCTACTTCCTTATAGAACAGCCGATTGACACCACGAATGCCGGCGGCACGTTTTTCGACAAGATACTGCTCATCGTCGGCGCCGAAGTATTCGACACGGCGCGGCGCATCTACGACGAAACGTCGCAGACCATCGGCATTGCCGACAGTCCGACGACGCCCGAGCGCGACGAAATGCTGCGCACTTTCGTCGAAACGGGCATCTTCGAGAGCGCCCTCTTCGACTTCTCGGACCCCGACCGGCCCGAAACGACCTACTTCCCCTCGGCTGCACGCAACGCCGCACTGCAGAAGAAACAGGACCGATTCCTGAAGGAACAGCGCGACCTCATCTCCGACCTCATCATCGTCCTCGACCCGCTGCTGCCCGACTTCGAAAGCATCTGACCGCGCACCTAAACGGCCTCACATTCGTCGAAAATGATTTGCATCCCACACAACTGCGGATGCAAATCCTTGTTTCATATCGTTTTGTCTCTTCCTTCCGCCCCCAAATGCCGACGTCTAAAACATCCCGGCACCCCGTTGCCGCGAGGATGCTACGGGTCATATCCATCACAAATCCAAATGTTAAATCAATCAAAGCCCACTGGAGTGAATTTTAACAAAAGTTTGGTAGAAGTTTGGGTGAACTTTGGTAGGTATTTGATGCTTGGAAACCAGCGTTTTAAGAAGGAGCAAAAATTGGCTGTTATTTAACAGATTTTAAGTTAAAATTTAACATTTCAGAAGCACTCCAAGCGGCGTTCGGAAGGCTCGTCTGCGGAAGCCGACGGCAACGGCGCGGCAAGGCGCAGGCAAGTCTAAGGCAACTCTGAGGCAAGTCCAAGGCAACTCTAAGGCAACTCTAAGGCAACTCTGAGGCAACTCTAAGTCAACTCGCCAACATTCCAAGGCCAAACTGACGCGACGGCAGGCCCAAACAAGCGGAAAAAACAGGCCCGGCGCGGGGCAAGGCGGACTTTGCGCCAAGGCATCGACTGCCATATATTCAGCAACTTACGGGACAGCAGCAAAAAAATAAACGCCCCAAAACTTGCTATCAATGTTTTTTTTAGTATTTTTGCACATCAAATCGAACAGAGACAAACAGCAAAATAACGATTAATCCACTACATAACAAGCAATTGTAACACAAACCAAACAATCTATGGAAGAACCAAAAGAAATGCAGAACGAGACAATGGAGCCCCTCAACACTCAATCCGAGCCCGAGGCAACCCTGTCCGAGCAGACACCCGACCCTCTGGCAGCATCGCCTGCTGAAACCAACGAAGCGCAGCCTGTGGACACAGCAGCCGAAAGCACTGACGTCCAGCCTGCTGCCAACGACGAGCAAGCCACCGCAGAACCCAACGGCGAAACTGCCGCCGAGCAGGACGAGCCTGCCACCGACGACGAGCACGCCGCCGAGCCGGAAGTCGAAGAAGAACCCACAGTCGACTACAGCGCCGCAAGCCGCGAAGAGCTGATCGAAGCCATGAAGGAGCTGCTCCAGACCGACGACATCACCAAGATCAAGAACCGCGTAGGCGCCATCAAAATCCGCTTTGCCGAAGTGGACCGCGAGGCCAAGAAGGCTGCCTTCGACAAATTCATCGAAGAAGGCGGCAACAAGGACGAATATGAAGGCGGCGACGACGCCGTGGCCGAAGCCTACCGCAAGATATACAACACCTACCGCGAACGCCGCCAGAAGCACATCGACGAAATCGAGGCCCAGAAGAAACACAATCTGGAACAGAAACAGCAGATTCTTGAAGAGCTGCGCAAGCTGATCGACGACGACAGCGAGAGCCTCAAGCAATCCTACGACCAGTTCAACGCCATCCAGGACCGCTGGAAAGGCATCGGCGAGGTGCCGCGTGCCGAGCTCAACGGGCTATGGCAGAACTACCACTTCCTTGTCGAGCAGTTCTTCAACAAGGTGAAAATCAACAAGGAACTGATTCTCCTCGACCAGAAGAAGAACCTTGAAAGCAAGACCCTGCTCTGCGAGAAAGCCGAAGAGCTCATCGTCGAACCCTCGATTGCCAAGGCCGCCAAAGAGCTGCAGAACCTGCGCGAGCAATGGCGCGAAATAGGCCCCGTGCCCGTGGAGCAGAACGACGAGATATGGACCCGCTTCCGCGCCGCCGCCAGCCAGATTGACGAACGTCGCCGCGAATACTACGACCAGCGCCGCGAAGAGATGGAGAAGAACCTGCTGGCCAAGCAGGCCCTGATCGACAAGGCCAAGGAGCTGACGGCCGAAACGCCGACAAGCACCAAGCAGTGGAACGACATTTCGGCACAGCTCGACGAGCTGCTGAAAGTGTGGAAGAGCATAGGCCCCGTGCCGCGCGAGCAGAACGAGGAGATATGGAAATCGTTCAAGGGCGGCATCGACGTTTTCTATGCTGCCAAAAAGCAGTATTTCGGCACCGTCAAGGACGAGCAGAGCGAGAACTACAACAAGAAAATCGACCTTTGCCTTCAGGCCGAAGCCATCGCCAAACGCGACGACTGGAAGAAGGCCACCGAGGAGCTGCTCAAGCTTCAGGACGAATGGAAAAAGATAGGTCCCGTCAACCGCAAGGTCAGCGAAAAGATTTGGCAGCGCTTCCGCAGCGCCTGCGACGAGTTCTTTGCGCACAAATCGGAATACTACACCACCCTGCGCGGCTCGGAACAGGAAAACCTGCAGAAGAAGGAAGCCATCCTGGCCGAACTGAAAGCCTATTGCTTTGGCGACAATAAGGACGAGAACCTCAACGCTATCAAGGACTTCCAGCGCCGCTGGATGGAAGTGGGCTATGTGCCCATCGCCGACAAGCAGCGCCTGCAAAAGGACTTCCGCGACACCATCAACGCGATGTTCGAGCAGCTGAAAATCACGGCGCGCGAAGCCGAACTGGCCTCGTTCCGCGAGACGCTGCACAGCAACAAGGGCGGACGCCCCCTCGGCGACAAGCGCGAACAGCTGCTGGAGCAGATACAGAAGCTGCGTGCCGACCTGAACCTGTGGGAGAACAACCTTGGATTCCTGGCCGAATCGAAACAGGCCGACCTGCTCAAGGCTGAGTTTGAGAAGAAAATGCTCAACGCACGCCAGGAAATTGCCCTGCTCGAGGCCAAGCTCAAAATCATCGACAACGAGAGCAAACAGGCTGCCGCAGAAAAGAAAGAGGACAAGGCTGCCCAAGCCGAATAAGGGCAATCCTTGGCTTGAAACGCTGCGCCACGCCTGACGGCTGACGATAGGAAGCGCGCCCTGGGGACGCGCTTCTTTTGTGTTTTTGTTGGGCGTGCTGCGGCACGCCCAACAAAAATTTTGATGCCCTGTTACACTTTTTTTCGTATCTTTGCAATTTGCCTTGAAACAATTATAACAATGAAAACCATAATAAAAATATTAATTTGCAGCATATTGCCGACCTTGCTGCTTGCGGCCTGCGGCGGCAAAGTCCAGAATGGCGACGGCAACGGGGTAGACATACACCGCTACGAACAGGCTATGTTCGACACGCCGGCGGAAAAACTTCCCGATGCGCTGAAAGCCTTCAAGAACGGGTTCGACAGCCCCCTGCTGAACATCTATCCTGACGACCAGCAATTTGTGGCTCAGATTGCCGACTTTGTGGCCGACGCCACCGTGCGCGACATCTACAGCATCACGCAGCAGCACTATGCCGACCTGCGCTGGCTCGAAAAGGAGCTGACCTCAGCAATGAAGAAAGCCCGTGCCCTGAACTGCGGAATCGACCAGATGAAGGTGGCCACCTTCGTTTCGGGATACTTCGACTATGGCAGCCGCATCCTTGCCGACCGCGAAAGCAAGAGTGTCGTTGTCAGCATCGACCAGTATGCCCTTGGGTGGATGGAGAAATACAGCTGGTTCGGACTGCCGATGTACATTGCGGAGCTGAGCGACAGCGCTTTTCTGGCTTCGGACATAATGGCCGAAATGGCACGCCAGTTCATCGCTATGCCCGACGAGAAGAATGTGACGATGCTTGACCTGATGGTGTCGGAGGGCAAAGTGCTTTACTTCCTCGACCAGGTGATGCCCCGCAAAGAGGAGCGGCTGAAGATACGCTACAGCGAAGAACAGATGGATTGGATGCGCGCCAACGAAAGCCACGTATGGGCATATTTCATTCAGAATGACCTGCTTTACGAAAAGGACTACAATCGTTACCACAACTTTACCGACGAGGCTCCGAAGACCAACGCCTTCAAGGACTCGGCGCCGAGAACGACACAGTACATAGGGTGGCAAATAGTGCGCAAGTATATGGAAAACAGCAAGTCGACTATGAAGGAGCTGTTCGACAACACCGACTCGCAGTCCATACTTCAGATATCGAAATACAAGCCCTGAAATGCCTCTTCCGAAGCCGGGGATGACCCTGCCGGGCATTCAAGGCATCGGCTGGATTTCGAAGGCTACGACTTTATAGACAGCAACATACCAACGACCCGACAAACCAATTATCATCAAAACCAATATGTCACAAAGAAAAATCTGGTTCAAGCCCAGGAATATATACACCTACATTCTGACCAAGATGCTCATCGCCCTGGTGGCCCTTGTGCTGACACAGGTGATGTATTATGCGCTCAACAGCAACCATTTCCACATTGACGGCTTCGGCGAATGGGCCGGCATCGTATGGGGATTCCTGCGTTTCGGCGTTGCCACGCTGACGCTTGTCCTGGTGCCGTTCATCGTGCTGAACCTGATTCCGGGCAAAGTACGCTGGCATCGCTGGTATCGGGCCATCAGCGACTGCCTGTACCTCATACCGTCGCTGACCGTGGTGATAGTCAACCAGATAGACGTAGCCTACTTTCAGTTCACCTATCGCCGGATGAGCAGCGAGATGTTTGCCTATATGGGTGTTGGCGGCGATATGGACAACCTGATTCCCAAGTTTTTGGTCGACTATTGGCCCGTCAGCGTAAGCGGTGTGGCCATCATCGCCTTGATGATGCTCTGTTCGCATCGCACCGCATTCCCGTCCCTGAACAAATACGGCATCAATCGCCGCAACGACTGGATAGGGCTGGCTGCAGGCCTGCTGCTGACCTTCTTCTTTGTCCGCGGCGGCGCACAACGCCATTTCATTGCCCTCAACGACGCGGCTCGCTACTGCCAGCCAAAGAACACGCCTATGGTGCTCAATTCGCCATACAACATAATCCGCACATTGGGCGTTCCCGACCTCGAGCCGCTAAACTATATGAGCGACGACGAGGCGCGCGCGCTGTTCGACCCCGAATTCAAGCCCCTGGCCGGCAGGGCCGAAGGCATCAAATACGGCAACTTCTGCGCCGGAGCCGGACAGATAGCCTACATCGGCAGCGACAGCCTTACCTACTACAGAGGCAAAAACATAGTAATCATCATCTTGGAAAGCTTCTCGCAGGAATATATGGGTTGCTACAACGACAGCATTATGGAGAGCTTCACGCCTTTCCTTGATTCGCTGGCAACCAAAAGCCTGCTGCTGCAGGGACGCTCGAACGGCAAGAAATCAATCGAGTCAATTCCGTCGGTGATGGCTTCGCTGCCCACGCTGATGGACCGCCCCGTGCTGATGTCGCAATACAAAAAGAACGACATTGTCGGCCTGCCGATGCTCCTTAAAAAGCACGGATACAACACGGCCTTCTTCCACGGTGCGTACAACGGCTCGATGGGCTTCGACGCATTCTGTAAGAAGATAGGCTTCGATGCCTACTATGGCCGCAACGAGTTTGGCGACGACAGCTACCACGACGGCACGTGGGGCATCTTCGACGAGCCATTCCTGCAATATATGGCCCTGCAGCTGACGCGCACTCCCGAACCGTTCTTTGCGGGCGTATTCACAATCTCGTCGCACCACCCCTACGCCATTCCGAGGAAATACCAGGGCAAGCTGAAAACGGGCAGCCACCCCATACTGCAATGCGTGAACTACAGCGACCAGGCGCTGCGCAATTTCTTTGCCACCGCCTCGCAGCAGCCTTGGTACGACAACACGCTGTTTATCATTATGGCTGACCATCCGGCACAGGCCCTGTCGCCCCAGTTCAACGACTACGGCCCCTGGTACCGCATACCGATGATTGTCTTCGACCCGCAGCACCCCGTCGGACAGCGCAGCGACCGCATTGTGCAGCAGAGCGACATAATGCCGACGCTGATAGATTACCTTGGGCTGAACGAGCCTTGCATCTGCTTCGGCAACAGCATCTTCCAGCAGTCCGAAGGATGGCAGGTAGCCTTTGGATGCGGCTATCACCAACTCGTTACTGCCGACGGCACAGCCCTGCTCGAAGAGACCACCGACCGCACCTTCGAAGAGGACGGCAACGGCAAACTCGACCTGCTGAAAGCCATCCTGCAGCAATACTCCAAAAGAATGATCGACAACCAACTAAAGATAAAAACTGAATAAACCGTGAAACGCAACCTTCTCTTCATCGTCAACCCGATCTCGGGCATCGGCAAGCAGAAAAAAATAGAGGAGCTGCTCGAAAGCAACATCGACAGCACCCTGATCGACTATACCGTGCGCTACACCGAGCGCATCCACCACGGCAAGGAACTGGCCCGCGAAGCCGTTGCTCAAGGTTGTTTCGACGCCATCGTCGCCGTCGGCGGCGACGGCAGCGTCAACGATGTCGTGTCGGGTATGGCCGACAGCAATATGACCCTTGGCATCATACCCTGCGGCAGCGGCAACGGCCTGGCCCGCAACCTCAAGATACCCCTCACACCCAGCCACGCCATCGAAGTGCTGAACCACTACAAGATAGCCGAAATCGACACCATCTACCTGAACGACCGCGTGGTGACAAGCATCGCCGGCATCGGCTTTGACGCACGCGTGGCACGCCGTATGAAGCAGACGCGCGTCCGCGGACTGCAGGCTTACGCCAAAATCATCCTGACAGACTACCCCACATACAAGGAGCACACCTTCCGCCTCAGCATCGACGGCAACGAGATAGAGCGCAAAGCGTGGTTCATAAGCTTCGCCAACTCCAACCAGTTCGGCTACAACACCGCCATAGCACCACTGGCCAAACTCGACGACGGCCTGATCGATGTCTGCATCGTCGACCGAATTCCGCTGCTGCACCTGCCGCTGACGGCGCCGCTGATGTACCTGAACCATTTCGAGCTGTCGCAGCACGTCGAATACTTCAAGGCAAACGAAGTCACGGTGTTCAACAACGACGAAAAGTGGGTAAACATCGACGGCGAAGGCGAGCGCATAGGCACCGAACTGCACTTCCGCAACATCCGAAAGTCGCTCAAAGTGCTTGTGCCGTGATAGTGAATAGTGAAAAGTGAAAAGTGAATTGACCGCGTCAGCCACTAACGCAATAACGCATTAACGCAATAACGCAATAACGCAATAACACAATAAATTTAATCAATGTCCAAGAAAAACCGCATCGGGGTAGTCTACTCGACCAACCCGGACTTTGAATACCAATACGACGACGATGAGCCGGCAGCAGAAACCCTGCCTCCCCAGCAGCAGAAACTGCACGTCTGCCTCGACCGCAAGCAGCGCGGCGGCAAGCAGGTCACGCTGGTCAGCGGCTTTATAGGTACCGACGACGACTTGGCAGCACTGGGCAAAATGCTGAAAACCAAATGCGGCGTTGGCGGAAACACCAAAGACGGCGAAATCCTGATACAGGGCGACCACCGTGAAAAAGTCACCGCCCTGCTCGTCGCCGAAGGATACAAGGTGAAATAAAGGAAATCAATACTTTGTCGTCACCGCCTTGTGGCGACCACCCTTGTAGAAATGCTTCTTCCAATAGCTGTTCTCCAACGAGCTGACCGTCACACCGTTCGATGTCGACGAATGGACAAACAAGTCATCCTTCAGATATATGCCCACGTGCGACACCTTGCCGTTTGAGTTGGTGAAAAAAACAACGTCGCCCTCGCGCAAGGCGTTGCGCCCCAACATCTTGTCCATATCCTTCTGAATATCGTTGGCCGTGCGGTGCAGGTTGACGCCATAGACAGTCTTGAAAATCTTGCCCACAAAACAGGAGCAGTCGACGCCCGACGTGGTGCAGCCACCATACTGATAGGGCGTGCCGTACCAACTGTCAATGGCCGCATACAGATTGCGGTTATCCTTGTCATTCAATGCAATACCCGTGGCGCTGCTGCCAGCCGAGCCGCCCTGGGCATCCTGATGGGCACGTTCCAATTTCAACGGTGTCTCCTTGACATACTCGTCGGCATAGAGCTGGCCGACAATATAATCCTCGTCGGAAAGCTCGGTGTTGAGAAATTGCTTAATGGCCTTGCACGACGACATCGACAGCGCGAAAGCCAGTGCCGAAACGACCAGAAACATTGCTTTACGGATATTCATTGCTTACTTATTTTTATTGGATTATATTAGCTGACAAAAGGCTGCGCGCGCTCATTCCTCGTTCTCGACAACGACAAAAACGTCCTCGTTCTTGCGTTTCATAAAGTAATTCTCTCGTCCATAGCGCTCTATGGTATCAAGATTGTACATCAGCCTGACGGCCTGCAGACTGTCCTGATGTATGCCCTGCCTCATCGTGTCGATAGTGTACTCCAGCTCGGCCACATCCTTTCGCAACGAGCGGATTACAAGCAAGTTGTTCTCATCCAGAATCAGTATTATCAGAAAGAACACGAGACAGACAATGACGTACTTGTTCTTAATAATTTTCCAAAACAGAGTTTCTTTGATTTTCTTCATAACGATACTGATTTTAAAGATGTTACTTAACACGCAGACGCTGTCCTACGCGGATGACGTCGCTCTTTAGGCCGTTCATCTGGCGCAGCTTCTGCGCCGTGGTGCCATATCGCTTGGCGATGTGCGACAGGTTATCGCCTCGCTTAACCGTGTAATAGACAGGCGATTTGGTCTGCGTAGCAGGCTTGTCCTGAGTCGACGCGGCCTCGGTGGCGATAGTGCTGTCGGCAACCACGGCCGTGCTGTCGGCCTTGCTCGTGCTGTCGGCCGCAGCCGCTTTGGCCGGGGCGCTTTGGGCCGACGCCGGCAGGTGCACCTTGAGCCGGGTGCCCACCTTCAGCGTACTGTTGCGGCCCTTGCCATTCCAACGGCGCAGGCTTGAGGCCGAAACACCATATTTCTTGGCTATCGAAGTGAACGTCTCGCCCCTCTTGACCTTATGATAAACAACTGTGCTCGAGGACAGTGACACAACCGCATTCTTCGAAATCGAATCCCTCGACACCTTGCAGATCGTATCCTCCTTCTGCAGGAACAGCGACGTCTTGGCGGCAGGCAGACACAACGCGTAGGTGCGCGACGAAGCCGGAATGACATCGGTGCGGAACTGCGGGTTGAGCTGCCGCAGCTGCTCGCGCGGAATGCCCGTAAAGTGCTCGACAACACCGAAATGCACATCGCGATGCAGATGCACCGTGTCGGTGCGCACCGGAATCTCGTAGCGGCCGGCGACAAGGCCGTGCTCGTGGAAATAATTCATTATGTACGTGGCACCTATATATTTAGGGATATATCCGCGCGTTTCGCGAGGCAGGTAGGGATAGATTTCCCAGAAGGTGCGCTTGCCGCCCGAACGCGCAATGGCCTTGTTGACATTGCCGGGGCCGCAGTTGTAGGCCGCCATCGCCAGCTGCCAGTCGTCATACATCTCGTAGAGCGTGCGCAGATAGCGCGCCGCGGCGACGGTCGACTTGTAGGGGTCGCGGCGCTCGTCGACCAACGAGTTGACTTCCAAGTCGTAATGCTTGCCCGTGGCGTACATAAACTGCCATAGGCCGGCAGCCCCGGCACGCGACGTGGCCTGCGGGTTGAGGGCCGACTCGACGATGGTGAGGTACTTCACTTCCTCGGGCACCTTGTGGCGGTCGAGGGTTTCTTCAAACATCGGGAAGTAATACTGTGACAACGAGAGCATTGCATCGAGGCGACGGCTCATAATACGCACATAGACCTTGATATAGGCACGCACCTCGGCGTTGTAGGTCATCGGCACCACAGTGTGCAGACTTTGAAGGCGTTGCACAAACACCGAGTCGGGAATATTGTCGAAATCGGCATAGAGCATCGTGGCACGGCGATTGTGGTGGCTGGTGGCCGTCTTGCGGAACTGCTGCATATAGAAATTGTTGAGCAGGCTGTCGTAGTTGGCGGCGTCGATGGCCATATAAAAATTTGTATCGAAATCATCCTCAACCTTTTGCGCCGACGCAGCCCAAGGCAGAGCCAGCAAGGAAAGGAGCAAAAAGAACGAAACAGTATGGCGGTTTGCAAAAAGACTCATAAAACACGATTTTGCGAAACATAACTCCAAAAAATTAAAATTATTGTTTCAATAATTAAAAATAATGTTAAGCGGCCATTCCGTCCCCGTCGCGCGCCGCCTCGCCCACGCCCCTGCCGCAGAAAAAAGTGACCGAAAAGTGGGCAAAAACGACCCAAAGTCCACCGCAGTCGAATTTGGTCAAAATTTGGTAGGAATTTGAGTGAACTTTGATAGGTAATTGGTATTGAAAATGAGCACGTTAGGAATGCCGATTTTTGAGGGTTTTTACTCGTTTTTGAACTTTTTCATACACCACTGAAAATAAAAACATTACGTCGATTTTTAACAAAAAGTGATCAGAAAAATCGCCGAGCCTCAACACGGTTCGAAAAACGTTTTTTGCCGTCCGCCCGACATCAAAAAAACACCAGACTGTCCACATTGACTGGCAAGCGCACACGCCGCGCAGTGCAATTCGGGCCTGAAAAGTGAAGAATCTGGCATTTGCGGCAATAAAAATATCAAAAAAATATCAAACCATAAGACTATGGTTTTCAAACAACTGGAAAAAGTTTTCAACAATTGTCGGGCAGAAAATCACATATTTGGTAAACAAAACTTGTTCGGTTTGCAAAAAAATGCTTACTTTTGCACAAAATATTTATATGTAATCAAACAACAAAATTATATGAATACCAAGAAATACACGTTAGTTATCAATCCTGGCGCAACATCCACAAAAGCCGCCATTTATGATGGTGAAAGCGAAGTGTTCACCGAGAACCTCAGCCACCCCATCGAGGAGATACAGAAATTCAAAGAGGTTGCCGACCAGTTCGACTACCGCAAGGGCGCCATCCTTGATATGCTGAAACGCCACAACGTCGGCACCGACGAGATTGCCATCGTTATGGGCCGCGGCGGCCTGACCCGCCCCTGCGAATCAGGCACCTACGAGGTCAACGACCTGATGAAGCAGGAATGCCACGACGGCATCCAGGGCAAACACGCCTGCAACCTCGGCGCCCTGATTGCCGACAGCATCGCACGCGAAATCGGCCTTGAGCACGCCTATATCAGCGACCCCGGCATCGTCGACGAGCGTCCCGAATATGCCAAAATCAGCGGCCACCCCGTCTTCGACCTCGACCCCAGCCGCGAGGGCGTCATCTGGCACTGCCTGAACCAGAAGATGACCGCTAAGCTCTATGCCCGCGAACTGGGCAAAAAATATGAGGATCTGAACCTTATCATCGCCCATATGGGCGGCGGCGTCAGCGTGGGCATCCACAACCACGGCCGCGTGGTCGAGGTGAACCGTGCCCTGTGCGGACTCGGTGCCTTCTCGCCCACCCGCTGCGGCAGCATCAACGCCAGCAAGCTGATCGAGGTGGCCTGCAGCGGCAAATACACCGAGGCCGAGCTCAAGAAGATGGTCACCGCCGAGGGCGGTTTCGTGGCCTATCTGGGCACCAACGACGCCTACGAGGTGGAGAAGAAAGCCCTGGCCGGCGACGAGAAGTGCAAGCTGCTGGTCGACGCCTTCTGCTATCAGGTGTCGATGGAAATCAGCCGTTTGGCCGCCGTCGTCTGCGGCAAGGTCGACGCCATCCTGCTCACCGGCGGCATCGCCTACAGCAAGCCCTGGATGCAGATGATCACCGAGCGCATCGACTGGATTGCCCCCGTCAAGGTCTACAAGGGCGAGAACGAGATGCTGGCACTTGCAATGTGCGGCAAGGAGATTCTCGACGGCGCAAAAGCCAAAATCTACAAGTAATCAAATCGCAAAATAAACGGAATGTTGGGTGCCCTCGCAACGAAGGCACTCAACATTCAATATATAAACCACTTGCAATGAAAAGAATAATTCTTACACTTTGCGCCATCGGCTGCACCACGGCCATTATGGCCCAGGCTCCCGACGTTTCCATCAAGCGCGGCAAGGCGACGATGGACGAGGCTTACTATTACCAAATAAAGCAAAAAGCTGAGGCCTACAACCAGCTGATGCAGCAGAACGAGGAGCTGCAAAAGCAGCTGGACCAGGCCAATAAAGAGCTGAAAAAGAACCAGCCACCCCAAATCCGCACCTTCAACGACTCGGCTTCGTATGCCATCGGCAAGGACATCGCCACCAGCTGGCAGCAGCAGAAACTGGGCATCAACCTCGAAGTGGCCGCCCAGTCGATGCTTGATATGGCCAAAGGCAAAAACACCTGGAGCCGACAGACGATGACCCCCCTGCTGCAACGCTTTCAGCGCGAGTTTGAGCAGCGCCAGCAACAGAAGCAGAAAGATATGATGGCATCGCTGGACAAGAACAAAGAGGAAGGCGCCAAATTCCTCGAAAAGAATGCCAACAACAAGTCGGTCTACACCACCAAGAGCGGCCTTCAATACCGCAAGCTGAAGGATGGCAACGGCAAGCGTCCCACCATCAACAGCACCGTCAAAGTGCACTACACCGGCAAGCTGATTGACGGCACCGTTTTCGACAGCAGCGTGGAGCGCGGCGAGCCACTGGAATTCCCTGTCGGAGCCGTCATTCCGGGCTGGACCGAAGGCCTGCAGCTGATGGACGAGGGTTCGAAATATATGCTCTATATCCCCTACAATCTGGCCTACGGCGAAAATCCGGCAGGCGAAATTCCGCCAGGATCGACGCTGATTTTCGAAGTGGAACTGCTTCAGATTGTAAAATAGGCTGAAAAAGTGTCGAATACGACAGGACACAGCTTCCGGCTCACCACCTTCGGCGAGTCGCACGGCACGGCTATCGGTGGTGTCATCGACGGCTGTCCGGCGGGTTTGGCCGTCGACGAGCCGTTTATCGTCGCCGAGATGGCACGCCGTCACGTCGGCGCCGACGCCACAGCCAGGCGCGAGGCCGACCGGGTCGAGTTCCTGTCGGGCATCTGCGAAGGCCGAACGCTGGGGACGCCCATCGCTTTCACAATCGCCAACGGCGACGTACGCAGCAGCGACTATGATGCCTTTGCCGACAGTTTCCGCCCAGGCCACGCCGACTACACCTACTACAAACGCTATGGTCTGCGCGACCCTCGAGGCGGCGGACGCGCTTCGGGCCGCGAAACGGCTGCACGGGTTGCGGCCGGTGCCATCGCCAAAATGATTCTCCGCGAAAAGGGGATCAGCATCAATGCCCGCCAGCTGGAGTCATACATCCCTCCTCCCAACGACAGCGTGGGCGGCATTATCGAGTGCACCGTCAGCGGCCTTGCGGCCGGCATTGGCAATCCAGTTTTCGGCAAGCTCAACGCTCGGCTGGCAGCAGCGATGATGAGCATTCCGTCGGCCATAGGCTTTGAGATGGGTGCCGGTTTTGCGGCGGCAAAGATGACCGGCAGCCAGTTCCGCGACAAATGGAACCCCGACTTCAGCACCCAGACCAACCACTGCGGCGGGACGCAAGGCGGCATCAGCAACGGGATGCCGATAGTTTTCCGCACCGCATTCCATCCCGCCACAACCGTAGGCCAACCAACCGAATGCATTGACCGCAACGGCACATTGCACACGGTCACGCCGCAAGGGCGCCACGACCGCAACCACCTGCCACGGACCGTCGTCGTCGTCGAGGCTATGGCGGCACTCACAATTGTCGACTTTATAATTTAAGGATAATGAAAAAGACAGGATTCACAACAATACTCTTCCTCGCCGCCATCCTTTTTGCTGGCTGCAAGGGTGGCAACAGCGACGGCACGATGACGTTCAGCATCGAGGGAACGCTGGCAAACGCCGCAGGCAAAATGCTTTACATCGAAGAGATGACCCCCGACAACGGCGCACAGTTTGTCGACTCGATACGCTGCGACGACGACGGCCACTTCAGTTTCGAAGGCACGATGACCTACCAGACCTTCTTCAACCTGCACAGCAGCGCAGCCGACTACATAGTGCTGCTGCCCAACGACGGCGAGAAAATCAGCGTAAGCGGCAACGCCGACAACCTGGGTTCGACCTATATGGTCGACGGGTCGCCCGAATCGCGCCTTATGTGGCAGATACAGAGCTATATCAACGATGCCAATAAGACCATTGCCGACATCGCGCAGCAGGACAAGCACAACCGCGAGACGCTGAGCGAAGCCGAATACGAAAAGGCGCACAGCGTGACCGACTCTATTTTCATTGCCGAGCACAACCTGCTGGGAGTGATGTTCCTCAACTTCATCGAGGACAACCGCGGCTCGCTGAGCACACTCTATGCCGTCGACGCCCCATTCAACCGTTCGGCTCGCGTATTCTATTCTGAATCAGACTTCGAAGTATTCGAAACCGTTCTCGAAGGCCTTCAGGAGCGCATCCCCAACAATCCCCACACACAGTACTACCAGACCCGCGTGGAGCGCGCACGCAGCGCACGCACCATCGCGCAGCAGCAGCAACAGAGCGGCCAGGAATTCATAGTGGAATAACAAGCATCTGAAGCCGATGAGAACCAAGACCTTCTTTGTCACCGACGCACACCTGGGCAGCGGAGCCGACAGCCGCCAGCGCGAGCTGGATATGGTTCGCTGGCTCGAAAGCATTGAGCCCGAAGCAAAAAGAGTCATAATGCTCGGCGACATATTCGACTTCTGGTTCACATACAAGCAGGCCGTGCCGCGCGGTTTCGTCCGCCTGCTGGGCACAATGGCGCGTATGGCCGACAGAGGCGTCGAGTTCCACTTCTTCATTGGCAACCACGATATGTGGATGTTCGACTATCTGGAAAAAGAAATTGGCGTAACGATGCACAGCGACCCCGAGGCTATGGAGCTGGACGGCAAGCGTTTCCTGCTTGGCCACGGCGACGGCCTGTGGAGCGGCGACCGCAAATACAACTGCCTGAAGCGCGTCTTCCGCGGCCGCCTGAACCAGTGGCTTTTTGCCGGCATACACCCCAACATCGGCTTCCCCATCGCCTACCGCTGGTCGAACAGCAGCCGCAAAAAGCACAGCGCCGCAGACTCGGGCTACCTTGGCGACGACCGCGAATGCATATACCTCTACTGCAAGCAGATGCAGCAGCAGAAACTCGATGCCGGCGTGCAGCCCTATGACTACTTCCTGTTCGGCCACCGCCACACCCCCGTCGTCCGCCCCCTCGGCACTGCCACCTACATCAACGTCGGCAACTGGATCCAAAACCGCAACTACGCCGTCTTCGACGGCGAAACCTGCGAATTGAAATCTTTCGAATAGCCCATTCCCATATCATTTTCGCCTCATCAGTACACCAATATTTTAGTTACTAACTTAAAAAATGCCTGTTTTTTTTTAATTAGTAATTAAAAAATTGGCATCTTCGATTGTTTTCCATATTATGGCTTTATCTGGAACCCGGCATATCGCCGGACCAGCCGTGGCCGAGATCCCAATGTTCGTCATAGACGAATTCGAAATATGGTAGGGCGAACTCTTTTTCAATCAGTTCGGTGAGCTTGTCCTGAATAGGTTCAGCCCAGTGGCCGACGAGGACGATGAACTTGTCGATGGTCCAAGCCACACGTCCGCGAGGAATTTGCGTATAGTCTCCCTTGAACTTGGTGTCGAGGTGCTTGGCTTGAGCCCGGAAATACTCCTTGGCCCACACCTGGCGATGCAGATGCGGATAATTGATAAACGGCTTTCCTTTCTCGGCGGCCTCCTCCACCTCGCGAGGCGTCAACTCTTTTTTTCGTACACCAAAAAGAGTATTGTCTGCAGGATCATACCAAAATATCCCCACGCTCGGCATCTGTTCGTCGAACGACCGCATATCGTCAATCTGCGCATCGTGTTGTTCTTTGGATAAGTTTGTCATTGCTTAAAAGGATGTTTTATAATTCATTTTCACAAAAACGACCAGATAGAAGAATTCATTCCTTACCTCAGCCAGCTTCTTGGGTTCTGGCTTTCGCGGCCTTTCCAGAGCTGGAAGCTGAACTCGCCGTGGCCGGCGCCGTCGTCGGCCACGGTGCCGATGGTGGCGCGGGTCGAGACCGACTGGCCCTCCTTGACGCTGCGCGAGGCCAGGTTGGAATAGACCGTCATATAGTCGCCGTGGCGGATAATGACGCCGTAAGTGCCGTTGGGACAGGTAAATGTGCGCGTAACCTTGCCTTTGAAGACGGCATAGACGTTGGTGCCCTGCACAGTGACGAGGTCGATGCCGTTGTTCATATTCTGTCCGCCGCTTTCGTGCGTATAGATGCCATAGTTGCGTGCAATAGAGGTGTATGCCACCGGCCAGGCCAGCTTGCCCTTGTTCGAGGCAAAGTCGTTGCTCAGTGCAGCCTCTTCGGCCAGAGTCTTATCGGTCACTGTCGGTTCGGCGGGCTTGGAAGGCGCTGCAGTGCTGCCGCTTTTGCCGGCCGCCGGCTTGGCGCTGCCGCCCTTCGACGACGACTTGGCCGCTGCTGCCTTGGCCGCTGCCGCCTTGCGCACCTCCTCGTCGATGAGGCGCTGAATCTGCTGCTGCAGCTTGCGTTTCTGCGCCTCCTTCTTGCTCAGCTGCGATGTCAGCTGCTTCTCGTTGTCGCGCGACTGCTTCACCGAAGCCTCCTTCTGGCGCTGTTCCTTGGTCAGCTGGTCGCGCTGGCGCTTTTCCTGCGTCAGCAGGCTGCTCTGCTCCGAACGCTGGCGTTGCAGCTCGTCGTTGGCATCGCGCAGCTGCTGCTCGCAGTCGCGTATTTTTGCAGACTGCTCAAGGCGATAAGCATTATATTTTTTGAAATATTTGGTGCGCAGCAGGGCTTTGTTGTACGACGGCGTGTCGAACAGCAGCACCCACTTGTCGACGTTGTTGTATTCGCGATACAGGGCCCTCACGGCGGCGGCATAGTTCTCCTGCAGCGACTGGCGGCGCGACTGCACGCGCGTGATGCTGTCGTTCATCAGCGAAATCTGTCCGTCGATGTGCGACAGCTGCCCGTTGATGTTGTCGATCAAGCGGTTGCGTTCCTTGATTTTCTTGTTCAGGGCCGCCAGCTGGCTGCTGGTCAGCTTGGTGTTCTTCTTGGCCTTGGCCAGGTCGGCGTTGAGCTTCTTGATTTCGGCCTCGAGCTGCGTTTTCTCCTTCTCGAGCTGTTTTTTCGACCGGTTCTGCCCCATTGCCGGCGTGGCCATCGCGAGGGCGGCAAGCAGCATAAGCGGCAGGATATATCTACGTGTGTGCATACTTCAATGATGGATTTTAACTCTATGAACGCGCAAAAAACCGTTTTATTGCAGAGATTTGATTATTTTTCACGCCGATACGCAAAAGTTTCGTAATTTTGCACAAAATATCACGACGAGAAAGTGTGCGCAAATGAAACAGATACTGCTAATTAACGACGTTGTGGGCTACAGCCACGTGGGGATGGTGGCGATGCTGCCCATACTTACCTACCTTGGCCACCCCACCTACAACCTGCCCACGGCGCTGGTGTCGAACACGCTCGACTACGGGAGCTTCGAGACCCTCGAAACGACCGCCTATATGCGCGGCACCATCCCCGTGTGGAAAAAGCTGGGCTTCAAGTTCGACGCCGTATGCACCGGCCTGATGTTCAGCGAAGAGCAGGCGCGCCTCGTGGCCGACTACTGCAAGCAGCTGCACGCCGAGGGCACCACCGTCTTCGTCGACCCCATTATGGGCGACGGCGGCCGCCTCTACAACGGCATCAGCCAGCGCCAGGTGGAGCTGATGCGCGAAATGGCCAGCGTGGCCGACCTGACCTTCCCCAACTATACCGAAGCCTGCTATCTTACTGGCTGCCAATACAAAGCAGAAGGCACAACCTGGGCCGAAGCCTGCGCCCTGCTCGACGGCATCGCCGCCCTGGGCGCCAAGTCGGCCATCATCACCAGCGCACGCGTCGACGGGCGCAGCTGCGTCATAGGGCGCCGCAGCGACGAGCCCCTGGCGGGCTTCACGCAGCACATCGGCGACGGGCGCTACTTCTGCCTCGAATACGACGAAATACCCGTCTCCTTCCACGGCACGGGCGACATATTCTCGGCCATACTGATAGGCCACCTGATGAACGGCGAAGCGCTGATGGAAAGCACGCGCACGGCGATGGACACCGTCAGCCGCCTGATAGAGCGCAACCGGGCGCTGCCCGACAAATGCCGCGGCATACCCATCGAGCAGTGCCTCGACCTGCTGTAGGCCCCGCCGCCGAAAAGGAAGAAAATGCAGTTTTCAGGCTTCCGACCGATGCCCCACACCGGCCGGAAGCCCTTTTTTTGCGCCCCTGCGGCACGCAGTGACACACAGCAAAACGCAATGGCGCACAGCGAAACAACAAACCCCATAACCAGCAGAAAGACAACCCTTTAAGCCACCTTCTCCGTCCGTTGTACAGTATATGTACAGTATATGTACAGTATTTGTACGC
>R12__coassemble_364_pt1 | contig 18493 bp, 17 predicted proteins | sample R12__metabat2_low_PE_028 | metagenome-assembled genome bin R12
CATAAATAAATTATTAAAAATCAAATATATAAATTAAAAATTACCGAAGTATTGAGTTATAGAGACTCCATATATGATCAGCTGGGCGCGGAACCAGAACGCGCTGACGCTGCTTTGCACCGTCGGGACGCTGCAGAACTACGCCATTGCCGCGAGGGTGACGGTGTGGGTGAACAACAACAACGAGGTGACAGAGCGGCAGTCGGAGGTGATGGTGCTGCATCCTGACGCGCAGGGATATGTCCGTGTGCCGCTGGACCTGCTGGCTGGCTACATTCCGCAGCCTGATATGCCCAACGGGCAGGAGTTCGCGCTGCTGACGAACGCGGTGATGAAATACCGGGTGCAATATGCCGAGATGTACGGCAGCCCGACGCCGACGGTGCGGACGTGGCGGACGGACAGCATCCGCTATGTTATCTGTGGCGAGGTGGCGGAGCGCTACGCACGGCTGAATATGCCGGACTGGAACAGCGGAATGGAGCGTCCGATTGTCGACAGCCAGAACCTGTTTATGATTATTGGCGAGGACACGGGGAGGCAGGTGGCCGTGCGGAAGTCGCAGCCGGTGTACCTTTACGGCTTATGGTACAGTGCGGGAAGCACGTCCGCGACGCTGCGTGTGAATGTCACAATAACCATCGTGACCGCGTCGGGGCAGGCGTCGATGACCAGGGTATATAATGTGACCAGCGGCAGTGTGTACCGGCTGGATGTGTCGCCGACGGTGCTGGAGATAGAAGATGCTTTGTACTATACCATAGCCATCACGTCTTCCGGCGGCAGCTGGAGCCGCACCTTTATTATCCGTTCTGACGGATGGAAAGACCGCTACCTGCTTTTGCAGAACAAATACGGCGTGCTGACGCCGTGGGTCTGCCCGGAGTTGAAACGTGAGCTGACTATCGAAGCGGAGGCACTCAAGGTGGGTCGGTTGCGCTACAACGACATTACCGACGCATACGAGAAATACACCGCCATGCTGCCTATACTGACAAACGAGGAGGCCCGGCGGCTGGCCCGGTGCCTTGGACAGCAATACCACTACATCAAAAGCGGCTACGCCTGGCTGCGCATCGTGGTGGAGCCGGAGACCTTTACGGTCCTGGAAGAGCCGGAGGGAATGGTGCGTGTGCAATTTGCCTTCCGCTTTGTCGAGAACCAGATGGAGAATATGAGCGACGCGCCACGGACGGCAGGGATGACATTCAACTACGACGACGATGTGGCACAGGAATATGTGTCGTTCAGCGACAGGACCATAGCAGTAAACAACGAGCTTTATGATTGAGAATATAACACAGGGTATGACGGCGGCGCAGGTGTTTGACATCCTGAACCGGCTGATAAACGAACACAACCAGATGATGGCTGCTCTGGGCGGTGCATTGGTGGATGGGAAGTTTGACTACAATGGACTGGTCAACAAGCCGAGGATTAACAGAGTGGAGCTGGTTGGTGACCGGACGCAGGCGGATTTGGATATATCCATAGACACGACTGTTACCCGGGAGTTGAACAGCTTCCGCCAGCGGATCGGCGACGCTGAGAATACGCTGCTGCAGAAGGTGTCGACTGCCGACCTTACAAACAAGTTGGCGGACTATGCGAAGAGTACCGACCTGCCTGACGTGAGCGTGTTGGCTACGAAGCAGGAGTTGGCGCAGGGTTTGGCAGAGAAGGTGGCGACGAGAGATTTCAGCACGGTGCTGACGCAACTGAATACGGCCATCGGCTCGAAAGCCAGTGCCGGGGAGGTGCCAACGGTGGCGCAGTGGCAGGTGCTGAGGTCCGAGATGGAGTCCAAGGTGACGCAGGCGGGCAACAGTGCATCGACGGCGGCATCTGCGGCTTCGGCAGCCGTAGAAGAGGCAATTCAGGATCTGCCAGACAATACAACCATACAGCAGATTGTGTCGAAGGTGAATGAGATTGTGATAAGAAGCAACACTTTGTCGGCAGCTGAGTGCGGAAGTGCGCCTCTTGATAAGTGCCTGAATCCTGTACAACAGTTGGTTATTAATTCATAAGATATGAGTAATTGTATTAGAAATATAAGCAATGTTAAAGCGCCAGGGGTGTGTGAAAACAATATGCCCGGAGTGCAACGCCTTCTCTTCATACCGCGCAAGGATGTGGAGAACATCAACGCTGTGGCGGCCACGGTGCCGACAACCTACGGCGAGAGTGTCATCATCGGAAGTCCGGCAATGGTCCAGAAGGCCATCACTGTGAAGAGCGGCAAGGAGTTTGCCGAAATCTATTGTGCCGACGAACTTGGCGAACTTGTGTACACCCCTCAGGGGCAGCACGGCAGCCGCTCATTTAAGGCGGAGCTGGAAATATTCCACCCGGGATTCAAGGAGCAGCTGCTGGGTTATATGTCGGTGGCGATGAATCGCGAATATATCCTGGTAGTGGGGCTCTCGAACGGCGAGTGGCATCTACTTGGCGACATCAGACGCGGTGCGCGTATGGCTGACAACAGTAGGGCCACGAGCGGTAAAGCCGTGACCGACGCCAACGGCGGGGAACTGCACTTCGAGTACAGCTGCCAGTCGCCGAGGGTGTTCTTTGCGGGATGGGACCCGGACAACGAGGTGTACGGCGTGGAGCGGTTCCGCACGGCCTACGTACTGGGCACAGAAGACGGCTTCGCCATCAGCACCGAGGATGGATACCTGATAGAGATTGAACCGATCAGAATTTAGAGTTTAGAGTTAAACTTTTAATACTTATATATATGAGTGACATTAAAACCAAACGCGGCAGTGACCTTCCGCTGGTTCCCAGCTTCAAAGGGGCGACAGAAAAGGTCATCGTCTTCGGTATCCGCTACGACACCGGTGAGACGGTCAACTTCCCATTGTCGGAGTTTATCCGCGCCCTGAGCGAGGGCGAAATCATCCCCAAGCTGGCCGACAACCTGAACATCGGCTCGAATGTCGACGTGGAGTACCAGCAGACGCGCGCCATAGAGACCACCGGCGGCGACCAGGACATCAACAGCGAGCGCCGGGCCCGCGTGGTGAGCATCCGCGGCACCGAGGCGGGCATTGCCGCCAGCGGCGCACGGATCGTCAGCGTGGGCTTCAACCAGCTGCCCCTCTCCGGTATCAGCGGCCAGGCGGCGACGTTCAAAGCCGTGAAGTCAGCCTGGGGAGCTTACGGCACCAGCTCTGAAAACAATGGCTATCTGTTCACCAACAGCCGCAACCAGATTGTGGTGCCCACCAGCGTGAAGCAGAACGGTGCCAACGTGCCGACGCACACCGAGAGTGGGGTGGTGTACTACCTGCCCGCAGCAGACGGCGACGTGGTGGCCACTTTTGCCGCCGGTGTCGACGTGACGGACATCTGCGCCCACATCTGCTGGAGCAACTACCGCGACACCGACCACGCTGCATACAGCGAGGATGTGTTGAACCTGGCCAGCACCATCACAGCGATGGGCGGCACGATGCGGCGTGTGTCCAGCGGCGGCAGCTACGTCTACGATGAGATCGTCTGTGCCGACAAAGCCGCCGACCGCCTGTGGTACCGTCGCGTTGGGGTGGTCGAGGCACTGAAAAACCTCTCCTGGAGCGTCGAGGAGATCACCTCCGGCGAAGGCGACAGTCAAACAACCACCTACCGTTTTGCGGCAGCCGTGAGCGGGGTGAAGGCCGACGGCATTTTCAGCGTCAGTGGCGGCAGCGTCGCGGGCTTCTACCTGAGCGGCACGAACCTGATGGTCGACAGTAGCACCATCAGCACCGTGGCAGCACTGAAAACCGCATTGACTGGTGCGTCAATGAAGTACGAGCTGGCCAAACCTGTCACTGGCACGCACAACCTCACGGGCCTGCTGACCGTTGACGACTTTGGTACGATGCGCTTCGAGGGCGGAGCTACGGCGGTAGACTTCGTGACCGAATATGCCAGCCGTTGGGCCGACGTGGTGAAGAACCTGCCCAACACCATCGAGCAGGAGGGCATCGTTACCGCCGCCGCAATCGTGGCGTTGGCCAAGCGTATCGGAGGCCTCGAGAAGCGTCTGAGCGACGGGCTCGGCAAACTGACAGTCGAGGAACTGAATGTGGTGCGCCGCCTCACCGGCAACCTGATGGACGACGGCAGCAAGGAGAATGCGATGATACTGGTGCGCAGCACGTCGCCCGACGTGGTGCCAGAGTTTATCGGTCAGGAATGGCTAGACACCACAAACAAGGCGGCCTACAAAGCCTTCGGCACAAGTGCCATTACAGACTGGGTGCAGATGTAGTTTAAAGTTTAAAATTTAAAGATATGAGCAAATATTTGAGACAATACGCCGACCATCAGGCGTACATCGACGACATCACCCGCCCCACCGACCGCTCGAGCGTGTCGGTGGCGGGCAACGGTGTGGAATTTGATGGCAAGAACGTCATAGTGCCCTATCGCTCCGCTTCGCTGGAGATGGGCGACGAAAAACTGTATGACCTCGCCGAGAAGCGCGAGGTGATTCTGAAACACGGCACCTTCAATGCAGCCACCTTCGACAGCGACCGCTATGTGCGCAGCGAGGCTTTCTACCTGCTGAGTTACGGCGACCGCGACATCTTCGTCTATAAGAAATGCATCGGCGATAAGTCGAACGCGTACCACGGCGGAGATGTTGACGGCAGCGAGCAGTGGGCTGCCAACAATGAGTACAAGGTGACGTGCGACCTGAGCCAGGCGGGCGGCTTCAGCTACAGCTGCCAGCCCTACGGCGCGGCCATCAGTGGCAGCTGCTCGTGGGCAGCCGGGGCCACCATCGCCTCAGTGGTGAGCCAGCTGACCGTCGGCAGCGGATTGTCGGTAAAAGCCATTGGCGACAACGCCATCCGTTTCTCGCTGTCGACCTACAACAACGGCACAATCACCTTCAACGGCGTAAGCAACGCCACGGTGCTCGACTGCTCGTTCTCGGCCCGTATCGGCATCAACGGCACCCCGAAGGGTAGCCACGCCGGATTCCAAGGCCAGGCAGTAAAGACTATCTTCCCGACCCTGGAGTTTATGGCAGCGTCTTCGGTATACATCTGCGAGAGCGGCAACAACTCGTCGAGCCGAACGAATGTCAAGCCGGACACATTCAAATCCTATCACTCCGCAAACGGAGCGGCAGCTTTCGCCGCAGAGAGTGAAGTGGTACCGATGAAGAAGAGTGTCTGGGATGCTTTGGCCGACGATGCCGACGCCACCCATAAGGCGCTCTACGACAAATACGGTGGCGATTACGACCAGTATTTGCTTTCGCGCCGCATAAAGAAGAATGTCTGCAAGGGTGTCAATGCTACTTGCCGCGAACAGGCGATGGCATACACCTACGCCCTTGCCAACTGCTACTTCACCGACGCGGAGGGCAACACCAAGCACGTCTACCCCGGTGCCGCCATCTGTGCCGCCTTCGGCATCACCGTCAGCGGTGAGACCACCGGCTTTGAGCCTGGCAACTGGTATATGAACGGCTGCACGGAGCTGGTGGAAGAGCTGACGCCCGAAAACGTCACCATCCTCAACGCTGCCATCGCCACCGCTTCGGGTGGTCAGGCGATTCAGTGGCGTGCCCAATGGGCCGTCGGTGAGTACAATGGCAACCGCGCGTGGTTCTACAGCCCGACGTACGGTGCTTTGTACCGCGACCTCAAGTCCTACAGTTCTCAGGTCCGGCCGCTCCTCGCTTCGAAAAGAGTTTAAACCTTCAATCCGGTGTGCGCTTTGAGGCGCACCCCATAATCTCAACCATATGGACAAGAAGAAATCTGTGTTGGATGTAACCGTGGTGAAGCTGGTGTGCCGGCTGGAGGAGTCGGTGTGCCTGTATATTGACAAGTCGATGCCGAAGAAGTTCCGCCCGACATTGGTGCAACAGCTGGTCAATGGCCTTGGCCGGGCACGCAAGTACACCATCAAGGCGATGGATCTGTCGCCACGGTTCGCGGTGCAGAAGCTCTACTATATGGAAGAGGCGATGAGCGAAGTGCATAATGCCGAGGCGCTGATGAACGAGCTGAACGACCTGCAGAGCATCAGCAACGAGGCGAAGGCAAAAATCGACATTCAGCTGGCCGACATATACGGGAACATCAGCAGGCTGCTGAACTCTTTTGACAAACGCGCGGAAGAGGCAGACACGCAAAGGCAAGCCGATGCGGCAGATCTCACATATTAGAAGGATGCCTAACTGGTCATTATGTTTGTGATTAGTCAGAGTGAGGTGAAAATCCTCTACATAGGCAAGCAATGGGCCGTCGGTGAGTACAATGGCAACAACGCGTGGTTATACAACCCGACGAACGGTGCTTTGAACAACAACAACAAGTACAACAGTTATCAGGTCCGGCCGCTCCTCGAATCTGATATGTATGACAATGCAGCCTTGGAGTTCTACGAGATACCGCTTGAAGAGTGGTACGAGGTCAACCGGCAATGTCGTCGCAGGAAGGCAATGAAGCCTTCCTGCTTGATTTTCCAGTACCACTTGGTGGTGCAGCTTGTGGAGTTGGTGCACGAGGTTGGGAATATGGAGTATGTGATGCGCGTTGGCATCTGCTTTATGATTACTGCACCACGACTGCGCGAGGTCTTGGCCGCAGACTTCGGCGATCGTCTCGTGCAGACGTGGTATTTCAATGAGTTGAATTGGTGGTTGGAGTATTACCACCTACACCCGGACAGTTACAGTTGCCGCGTAGGCAAAGGTGGTCTTCGTGCAGTGCAGCAGTTCCAGGAGTACGTCTTCGAGGTCAGCGAGGGCTATACGGTGGATTGTTATGTAGCCTCTCTTGACCTGCAGTCGTTCTTTATGTCGATAGACACGGAGTTGGCTGTGGTGCTGATGAGTCGCTTTATCGAAGAGGTGTATGGCGGGCCACATAAGAACCTGCTGCTGTATCTTACCCGCATTATCTATCAGTCGCTACCGCAGAGCCACTGCGTCATCAAGTCGCACCGACGGATGTGGGTGGGGTTTCCTGAGCGCAAATCGCTACTGAGCAAGACGGACGGCATCGGCATACCCATCGGCAATGTGACGTCGCAGATGCTGGCCAACTTCCTCACCACGTTCTACCTGCGCTATCTGTCGTCGCTGGGTTATAGGTTCGTGCATTATACGGACGACACCTGTTTTGTTTTCCAGGATAAACAGCGGTTTCTTGAAGACGTGGGGCGCTTCGAGCGGTACCTACAGATGGAGCTGCATCTGACGCTGCATCCCGACAAACGGTACCTACAGCACTACTCCAAGGGTATTTGTATGCTTGGTTACAAGCTGCGCTACGACCGCACGCTGCCGTCGGACCGCATAGTCCACAACCTGCGCTGGAAGGTGGAGTGTGCCATCAGGAAGGCAGAGGGGAATGTTAGCTATATGCTGATGGAGAAAGACCACTTTGTTCAGGTCATAAATTCGTATATGGGGCTGCTGAAACACACCAACAGCTTCCGTCTGCGACGCGAGATCCTGGGGCGTATTGCCGCATCGCCGTGGGGAGAGGTGCTGGATGTCGACACAAAGAGTTATCTGAAGGTGCTGCCGAAGAGGAAATATAGCACGTTGGAATACTACAGACGGCGGAATGGGAAGCGAAAGAGGGTGTCCCTTGCGGAATGTCGGCTGTGATGTATTTTTGCAGTATAATAATTAAAACATAATACTATGAACAAACAGGAAGAATTGAAACAGAAGCAGGCCCGAATGGTGGAGCTGCTTTCCATTATGGCCAGCAGCGACGCTCACGCCGCCAAGTGCGCTAAACTGGGCAAGAAATTCCAGACGCAGTACCCCGAAGACTATGCCGCATACGTGGCCGCCAACGAGGAGTACCAGGCTGTGGAGCAGCGCGTGAAAGAGCTGGAGTTCGAAATCTCGTTAGAGGAAGACCCGACCAGCGAGGCAACAGTGGAGGAACCCGCCGCGACCGCCGAGGGCGAGAACACCGAAAGCGCCGAAACCGACAACCCCGAAGCCAGCGAGGAGGAATAGCCTATGACACGCGACGATAAGAAATTTTGGCTCGGAGCCATACTGGCCATCCTTGGCGTGGCTATGCTCTTCGTCGCCATGTTTATCAACCCGAAGGGCGAAATCAGCGGCTCGGTACTCGGTGCCGTAGGCGAGCTGTTCGTGCTGGCAGGCAGCCTGCTGGGATTGGACAGCTACTTCGACTTCAAGCTGAAACGCTTCCTAAAGAAAAACGACGATGGAAATACTGTATGACAACGACGGCACCCCCCTGATGTTTCGCGGACGTGGCGTTGTGGGCTTCACAAAGAACGAACCCGCTGCCGAAAAGCCGAGGGAAACCTTTACGATTGGCGGCAGGGAGTATGTGTCGTGGGGTCCAGGCAACCGATACCCCGACGAGGCGGTGCGCACCATCGGCTCGACAGGCGTGCTCAGCACCGGCATCGGGTTCCGCGCCCGCACCAGTTTCGGGCAGGGCGTGGTGCCTATGGACATCAAAGGCTACGACGACGACGGCAACCCTATCCTCGTGGGCTGTCAGGAGCCGGAGGTGCAGCGCTACTTCCGTTCGCCACAATTCATCAACTACGCCAGTACCGCGTTCCGCGACATCTTCAAGTTCGGCAACTGCTTCCCGGTGTTCTACTTCAACGAGGGCGGCTCGAAGATTGTCAACACCATCGTCCTCAACGCGCGCCATTGCCGCGTCAGCAAGGATAAGAAGTACCTGCTCTTCTTTGCCAACTTCGACGAATGTCTGCCAAGCGAGAAGGAATGCACCGTGTTCCCGATGCTCGACGAATACGACCCCTTCACCGACCTGGCACGCCTGCGCGTCACCGGCAAGCTGAAAGGGCAACCCATCGCCTTCCCTAGAATAAAAAACTACTACAGCAACAACGACTACTACGGCATTCCCGACTGGGACGCCGCGTGGAAGAGCGGATGGATCGACATCGCCAACAAGATACCCAAATTCCTCTCGAAGAGCTACGCCAACGCAATGTCGCTGATGTGGCATATACAGGTACCCAAATCATTTTGGACTGAAAAGTTTCCCAAGGGCGACAACAAAAACAAAAAGGAGCGCAAAGCTCGGATTGAGGAGTGGATGAAGAAGATGAATGATGACCTGTGCGGTGATGAAAACGTAAGCAAAGCGTTCATTTCCACTTATGAGAATGGTGTGAATGGCAAAGGTGAGGGATGGAAGTTCGATCGCCTTGAGAACGAAATTGATGCCAAGGAACGCCTCAGTACCTCGGCGGCAGCCAACAGCGAAATCCTATTCTCACTGATGATCAACCCCAGTGTCCTCGGTGCCGGTATGCCCGGCGGAGCATACGCTGGCAATGCCGGCAGCGGCAGCGACATTCGCGAGAGCTGGCTGGTGAGCGTCATCACCACCTATATCGAGAAGCAGCAGGTGCTGTTCCCCATCCGTCTGATGCTTCAATACAACGGCCACAGTGAGGACATCATCCTTAAATACAAGGAAACCATCCTTACCACACTCAATACAGGCCAAGCAAAAGAGGAGATAACGACATGACCGAACCAAGATTCTTTAAGCAGGAGACCGCCGAGGGCAACGGTGGTGAATTTAAACGCTGTCTGCCCCTGGGTGTACAGACCCGATATGTCACTATGGCCCCCGCCATCGCAACGGCGGAGCTGCTGCGCATCGCTCCCGTCGTAGGCGAACCGCTATTCAACGAGGCAGCCGAATACTATAAGGAACACGGCACCTCAGGCGAAAGCGAGGTGTATAATAACCTCATCCGGCTGCTTCAGATGGCGGTGGTGCGGCTGGCCTGCTGGGACAGCTTCGCCGAGTTGGCCGTGATGATGACTGACAACGGAATCGCCGATATGCAGTCCGAGAAGCGCGCCTACCGCTACCAGACCGACGCTCTGCGCGAGACGCTGCGCCGACAGGGCTACGAGTATATCAACAAGGTGCTGGAGTACTGCACCAAGCACAACGACACGCTGACCAATTTCCAGCAGTCGCCCTACTACGCCGAACGCAAGGATAGCGTGATCGAGTCGCTGGATGTATTTGAGCGCTACGTGAACATCGGCCACGACTTCACCGTCTTTGCGCGCCTTCGCGAGCATATAGACCAAGCCGAGAAGATGGAACTTGTGTTCCGCATCGGCAAGGACCTCTACGCAGCCATCATTGCCGACCGCACGGCCACGCGCTTCTCGCCCATCCTGCAAAGCATCCGCTCGTTTGTGGCCCACTGGGCTATGGCTGAGGCGGCGCCATTCCTGAACCTGGAACCCACGCCGCACGGGATGATGATTACGGGCGAATCGAACGCCAGCGGCAACACCGCCGGCAAGGTGCAGCAGGCACCCAAGCAGGGACAGGTGAACGCCTTCGCCCAGCAGCACCGCACGGCGGCAGAACGCTACATCGGCCAGGCCGTCACCTACTGCAAGACACACCCCGATACCTACCCCGAAATACTGGAGATAGGCAGCGAGGCCGACACCGAACACGCAGCCGACCTCATCGATAACCACGGCTACAAAACATTCCTGGTGTTATGAAGAATTTTCTCATCGACTATACTGTCTATATGCGGATGCTGGCCACACAGCACCGCAGGATCCACCACACGGCGGACAAGCCCCATTTCTTCCGTGGCGAGCTGCAGGAATTTTTCGAGGGGTTGCGCAGCCAGGTGGAATTTCCCTGCCTGATCGTTGAAAGTTCAGAGGTAGAATACACAGGCACACGCCAGAACCTGACCAAACGCCGCACCACGTCGTTTATCGTCGCCGACAGCTACGAGAACGTGGGAGAATTTGCCGAAATGGAAGAGAAGATGAGTGGCTGCGAGATGATCGCAGAGGAGCTTCTCGGCCGTATGCTGACCGACACCGACAAACCCTTCCGCTCGGTCGACATCGATGGCATTGAAGGGCAGTATCTGGCTAACGAGGCACAGCGATATGTTGGCTACCGCGTTAACTTGACACTTGTAGAACCCGGAGTGTGTACCCACAACAAGGAGGCTTGGGATGAAGAAAGTTGAATTCGAGGTGGCCGGCAAACGGTACTCATACGACGTGCCGGAGAATTGGGGAGAATTGACGCAGCAGCAGTTTATCGACTTTGCTGGTGGCATAGGAGAGAAAGATCGCGTTGACGCACTGCTGGCCGTCAAGCTGATCGGCATCGACGACGTTGTGGCGGTAAGCCTCAACATTGCCGACTGGTGGCTGGTGTGCAGTTGGTTCGATTGGATGCGCGACCTGGGCGGCTACACCGTCGGCAAGATGGACACGGTGACACTCCCCGACGGCACGGAATGCCTGGGGTTCAGTGACGACTTCAGCGACGTCACCTGGCAAGAATGGATGATTGCCGACAGCAACGCCAACGCCGGACGGTGGGATATCGTGGCGGCAGTGCTCTATCGTCCGCGCCGCACCGACTGGGACCACACGAGCGACCCACGGCGCGAATTCTCGCAATGGGATTGCGACGCACGCCTGCCGCAATTCCAGCGGCTTGATGCAGCTGTGCTGGCAGCCGTAGCCCTCAACTACAAACTGATGCGCCAGCAGCTGACGCGCCGATACCGACGGCTATTCTCCGGCGGCAGCGACGGCAAAAGCGGCGGAGCCGACCTGCAGACGCTCATCCGTAATGTGATGGGTGATAATTTTTACGAAGAAGACAAATACCTGAAGCTCTCTGTGCCATCGGTACTGTTCCAACTGGACCGAATGGTGCGCGAGGAGAGAGAAAGGAGGCGCAATGCCAGCACAAATTAAACTGGTGGCCACAGGGTGGCAACCGTCGGTGGAAGCCTACAAAACTTCGGAGTTGGCCAGTATTGACCACCCCGGCTTCATCATCGATCGTGACGGAACCATCCACGGCGCAGGCGGCGATGGCAACGTGGTGGCCATCGTCAACGCCGGACCTGTAATACTAGACAGTGGGCGTTGGTACCCAGTAGCACCCGACCCAACTGTGGGCCGTTATGTGCGGATCCAGGGAGCAGGCCCCGTCCGAGCACCCTACGAGTATTGCACCTGCAAGCTCTATCACGGCTGCCAGTTCTACGAGATGATTGGCGACCGTCAGCTGCAGTCGCTCCGACGACTATTGATATCCCTGCTGTCGCAGTTCCGCATCGCATACCCCTATGACAACCAGCTGGGCAATGTATGCCCCAGGGCTATCGCCGGAGGAACGGGCATATACTTCGCCAGCAGCTACGACAGGCACCGCTCCGACATTCATCCACAGATCGAACTACTGAATCTCATTAAAAGCCTTGCACGATGATTACCATATCCGTCGACAACAAACCGTTATTCATTCCGGCAGACACCGCCATCGTCTTCGAGCAGAACAACAATCTGCTTGGCGACGACGGCATCTGCGCCGACCTTGCCTGGAGCTTCGAACTGCCAGTAGAACCCAACCAGCGAATCCTCGGCACGGTGCAATACACATACAGCTGCGGCAACCGTCGTTACAGCTGTGAAATAGCTGTGGATGGAATCCCCATCAGCAGGGGGGAACTCTACGTGCAGGGCACCAAAGACGAAAAACGGCTTACCTGCGGCTTTGTGGGCAACACCTTCGGCATTGGTTTTGGAAAGAAGATGCTGCGCGAGAATGACTACGGGGGTGATGTTGTAATCAGCGAAACAATAGGTAACCATCAGAACGGGTGGCGACAGTTCCTGAAGGGGAGCCTTTCCGACAGTAGTGTGTACAAATTCTTCCTCTTTGCAGACGAAAAATTCTACAGCAACAATGAGGATTGGGGCTACCATAACAACCAGTTGTCGGGGTTACAGAACAACCGTCGAGCCGACCAGTTCCACAAGTATGTCAACCGGCTCTTTTTTTCCCAGGACCTTCAAACAATATACGAGAATAGCGAAAACTCCATGCAGGGCGTGCGGCTGTTCAACACGGCGGGTAATGGCAAGGTGAACGGTTATGCTTTCGCCCCAGCAATCAAACTGGTGTGGCTGATAGGCAAAGTGTTCGAGAACGCAAAGCTGCGTCCGACGGGAAGCTTCTTGTCCAACACAGACATCGCAAGATTGTTCTCACAGAGCCTGTGTGCTATGGATGGTGACGGGTCACAATACGGAGTCAACGCCTGGCTGACGGTCAACGGCCAGGTGACGCCAGGGTACAGCACAATCCAAAACGGCCTGTCGTTTAACTCTGACGCAGCCACAGGGATGTTCACTTCGTTCGGGTGGGGTAATAATGTGTCGATAGGGTTCAAACTCCCTTTGGACCCAAACGACTGTGTCCACGACGGCACGACAGAAGAGATTTTTGCCCTGCTGATAGGAACGGCAGACGCGGCCAATCCAAGCCTGAGGATGAGACTAAGCGGAACAGAGTCGGATGGAACACCTGTGTTCAAATATGGCAGAGCGATGACAACGACGGAGATTAAGCAGCAGATTGACGACGATCCCGATGATGTCAACCTGGTGCACGCCTGGAGTGTTGGTAATGGCACGTGTAATATGGAGTACTACGGCACGTGGGGTGCACTCATCACACACAAAAAGACAGTCGGGATGATTCACACCACAAACTCCACCCTGGTACAGCTCACCAGCAGCCTCGGAAAGAATGTATCATTCCCATCGGAGACAGAGGGGTATCTGGAAGGAAGTGTGCTACAGAGAATAACCAACGATGTATCCAGTCTTAGGCAGCAGTTTGTCAGGCTGGTAAAATGCAAGGTAAAGACATATAGGGGTAACATAGATTGTCCGTGGACTTTGGACACAATGTCGATCGGCAGTTATGGTATCTGGGAGACGCTGAGCGACTATGAATATATTACGACGGCGGTCACGGACACCACAGGTTCGGTGCTGAATATTTTCCGCAAAGTGCTTCAATGGAAGGAACACGTGCCGGACTTGAGCAACGGCGAGTTCCTCAACACCATCTGCAAAGCATTCGGGGTGCAGCTCTACGCCAACCCAATGACACGGACGGTGCAGCTGGATTTCTTCTCGGATATGGCAAAGGGTGGGATTATCGACATTTCAGAGTGGGTCACTGGAAAAGAACGGCTGGAGTATTCGCCCAAAAAGTACAATGTGACACTGGAGAGCGTCCGAAGTGGAGCTGATATTGCCGACCGCAATATCCTTGATGCCGTAACCACCGCCGAGGAACTGCCGGCGGCTGGTGAAAAGCGTGGCAAACACGCGTTTGTCCGCAATGAGAACCTCTACCGGCGTTCGGAGCAGGAAGAGGACAACGGCACCAAGCGCGACGTTTGGGGTCAAGCCGGTGGCAATAATATTCCACTCGAGACGGGAGCCGACAACGCGGAAGAAGAGGAGGGTGTTGAAATGAAAATCGGCGTGCCGAATATGCGGATTACTGACAGATTGATGACACCGAAGTATATATGCGAGGTTGACAAAGGCGGCTGCAGCCCGTTGTTCGACGAAGATTTTGATGGAAGATTCGATATGGTGCTGATGCAGTACCGTGGCAAGCGCGAAGTAAATCTCGATTCCAATGGAGGTGTCGCCAGCGCTTACATCGAGGACGCCAACCCCACCCGCTACAATGCCGACGGTACCACGGCTGGATGCCTTTCGCTTACGGCGACAGGGACAAACTCTATCGGTGAAAAATGGCTCCGCCCCGTCTACGAACTCTTGGGCAACTGCGACCACTACCGGCTGGTGGCACACCTGCCATCGTGGGTGTTCTTTAAGGTAATGGCCACCCTACAGCCACAGGACGGAACACCCGCCCAACAAATCAGATACATTCAATGTGACGGTCTCCGCATCCTACCCGTCAAGATTAGTTCGGAGTTATCTGGCAGACCGACCGTGGTCTGTACTATCGAAGGGATAAAACCCCATATCGAGGTGTGATGTTACATTTATTACAACATCAACAGATACGCAATGTATTCCATCCGGCTGTGAATGAATTACATTACATCTGTTACAGATATTACATCAAAAAGTAGGCGCATTATTGTAGATTTTCTCATTTAGTCCACTGTCGAAGTGGTCGGTGTAGATATTCTGTATGGAAAGGCTGCTGTGGTCTGCGTGATGCTGGACTGTCAACTGGTCAACACCAGTGTGAAGCAGGTCGACCAAGCCAGTATCTCTAAGGCTGTAGAGCTGCATTTCTTCCGGCAACATAAGTTCACGGCGCATCTTATCCCAACACTTTGTGAAGTAATTTTTTCGGGCGTGGCTCACAGACGGCACCATCTGCTTCCCTGTGCCGAAAAGATAATAATCCTTGTTAGGATATTTGGCCAGTAATGGGCGGATATAATCCTCGATATCCCGCGTTATGGTGGCACAACGAGCCTTGCCGTTTTTGGCGTTGTCAGCCTCAATTAGTATGTGATGCCGGTCGAGGTCGATGTGTTTGAGTTGTATATTGCTAATCTCCTTCGGTCTGATGGCTGACGAATAGACGAGCTGACAAACAAGCAGCATCTGCGGTTTCTCGCGCTCGAAGTACTCGGATATACGATGTCGAGCTTCTGCATCTATAAGTATTCTTTTTTTCCGCGTCTTTGGCAGCAGCTTCAATCCGGCAAATGGATTTTCCTTGCAATAGCAGTGCTCCAGCGACCACTGCCAGAAGCACCGTAAGGCTTTCATTGTATTATTGTATGATCGGTTGCCATTGCCTCGATCCAGGAGGCTGTCCATATACTGGACAGCGTCAACACGTAGGAAGGTGCCACTGCATTTTTTTGCACGGCCGGTGTCTTCGCACCAGCGTAGGAACAGGCCGGTATAGCTCTTGTAATTGGTCAACGTCGTAGGCCGTACACCTTCACGCTCCTTGGCGGCCACGAATTTCTTGCACAGTTCCCCGATGGGAGTGTAAAGCCTACTATCCTCGGTCTGATGTAGCGGCGACCATCCGCCTGAGAGCTTACGGTTGATTTCTTCGACAAGCTCCTGGGCCGCCAGCCGACGTTCACGAACAGTCCGATATCTTTTCACGACCGAGGTCAACCTGGTACGCTTGCGGATCATATTATCATTTACGGAATCGTAGACATAGTATTCGGCAAAGAATCCCATAGACGAGGACTTCTTCAAAACTGCCGGAAGAAAGTTTTTAATTTGGGCTACAGTGGTGGGCATTTTTTTTCTTGGCGATTTACCAACCGGCTCACCAAGAAGTTCAGAAGTGTGTCACAGTTTTGGCACACTTTTTTCACTAAAATTGCTCTTAATTGACTATGTATCAACTCTTGAGCGATAGACGGGAGTCGAACCCGCGACCTGCGGCTTGGGAAGCCGCCGCTCTGCCAACTGAGCTACTATCGCAAAACGACACCACCATAACGGGTGCGGGTGCCGATTATTGTGTGGGGGTGAAAATTTTTTTAGGGTTGTTGGTTTTTAGGTGTTTTAGGCATTTTAGGCGTTTTAGGCGTTTTAGGCGTTTTAGGCGGGTTAGGCATTTTAGGCGGGTTAGGCTTTTTAAGATTGATTTGGGAATCAATATTCAAAGCTGCTGTCGCCAAGGAATTCGCGCAGTATGCTGGTGGGGGGGATGTAGGTGGTGCGGATGGGCTCGATGAGCTCGAGCATCGACAGCAGGCGTATGGCTTCGGCGTACTCCTCGGCGCTCTGGGGCACCATCTTCAGCAGCGGCTCGGCAAAGGGGCGCAGGATGCCCAGCTCGTAGAGCAGTGCCGAGTTGAACATTATGTCGGCGTTCTCCTGATAGGGGAAGATGTGCTTCTCCTCGCCGAAGCGCACGCTGGGCCAGCGCTGCAGGGTGGCGTAGGCGCTGTAGCCGCGGAAGTTGTTGTCGCGCACTATGCGGCGTATCAGGCGGTTGTCGTTCGAGCGGATGATGTTCTGGCGGTCCAGGGCAATCTGTGTCAGGGCCGACACGTAGACCTTGAATTTCAGCTCGTCGTCGATGTCGGCGGTCAGCTTGGGGTTGAGGGCGTGGATGCCTTCGACCACGAGGATGCTGTCCTTCTTCAGCTGGATGGTCTTGCCGCTGTAGTAGGGCTCGCCGGTCTTGAAGTCGTAGGTGGGGATTTTCACCTCGCGCCCGTCGAACATCTGCTGCAGCTGCTCGTTGAGCAGCGGGATGTTGAGAGCCTCGACGGCCTCGAAGTCGTAGTCGCCGTTGGGCTGGCGCGGAGTCTGCTCGCGGGGCAGGAAATAGTCGTCCAGCGACAGCTGCTTGACGTCGAATCCCAGCACAGACAGCTGCACCGCCAGGCGGCGGCAGCTGGTGGTCTTGCCGCTTGACGAGGGGCCTGCCAGCAGCACCATCCTCACGCGGTCGCGCCGCTGGTCCACCATATCGGCAATCTGGGCGTATTTCTTTTCGTGCAGGGCTTCGCTGACCTGTATGAGCTCGTTTTCGCGGTGCTGTCGCACCAGTTCGTTCAGGTCGTCCACAGTCGAGGCCTGCAGCAGGCGTGCCCAGCGGCGGTGCTCCTGGAAGATGTTGAACAGCTTGGGCGCATCCTGATAGATGTCGAGCCGCTCAGGCATCCGCGGGTCGGGGCACTGCAGCAGGAATCCCGACTCGAAGGTGCGCAGGTCCCACTGCCGGAGCACGCCCGTCGAGGGCACCAGCCGTGTGGCCCACTTGTGCGGCGTGTCGCCGAGGAACTGCATCTCGATATAGAGCTGCGTCAGGCCCTCCAGCAGGCGCCGTGTGGCCGGGATGGGCTCGTCGGCGATAAGCTTCACGGCGTCGCTCACCAGCATCGACTTTGTCAGGAAGGGCAGGTCCTGGTGCTGCAGCTCGGCCATACGGTCGCGCACGGTGCGCACCACCTCGAGCTGCGACGGCAGCTCGTAGCCCTCCTCGAGGGGCTCGATCTTGCAGAAGAAACCGTTCACCATCCAGTGGTCGATGTTCAGCACCGCCTTGGGGTAGCAGTCGCGCACAGCCTTGTAGAGCAGGAAGCACAGCGAGGTGATGTAGATGCGGTAGCCCTGCCGGTGCGTGATGTCGACAAAGCGCACGCTCTTGGGCTTGAAAAGGCGGTAGGAGAGCATACATATCTTGTTGTTGACCAGGGCGCAAAGCACAGGATACTGACAATGGTGGCTCACCTGCGCCGACAGCTCGGCCAGCGACATTCCCTGTTCGACCATACGGCGTTCGCCGGTGTTCTCGATGATGATTTCTATCTGTTGCATAGCTTGGTGTTGTGGGGTCGTAGTTTAAATTTTGGAAAAACATTTCTTCCCTTGTCGGGAAAACCTATTAACGCGTCATCTGCCGTTTTATTGTGCCGCCCCGCGAAAAAAATCAGCAACGGCCCCCTGTGGCACACCCTGACACACAGAGAAACGCGGTGACAAAATCAATGTTGCAACCAGCTGAAAACCAGCTCTTAAAGCCGCCTTCTCCGTCATATGTACAGTATATGTACAGTATATGTACAGTATTTGTACGCTTCCGAAGCGTGCAAATACTGTACATATACTGTACATATACTGTACAACGGGCAG
>R12__coassemble_370_pt1 | contig 18368 bp, 19 predicted proteins | sample R12__metabat2_low_PE_028 | metagenome-assembled genome bin R12
CCCCCCCCACACAAACCACTCTCCCGGGCCCCCCCCCCCCCCCCGGTGCAAAACCCGCGCGGCGCCCCCCCCCCCCCCCCCCCCCCCCCCCTGAAGCGGAACATTGGCTCGCGACACGCGCGTCAGCCAATCAGGTTCTTCAGCCGACGCGCCTGGCTGCGACTGAGTTTGAAGTAGTTGCTGTCGATGCGGAAAAAGCGGTACGAGGCGCTGATGTACATACGGTAGCGCACCCCGTCGTCGTCGTAGAGGTTCACCTCCTTGGCCGGCACAAAGCCGATGTAGGCCCGCCTGGCACGCGCAATTGCGGACATAAACTCCTCGTAGTCAACCTGCTCGAAGTCGTCGGCCTGATAGTCGGACACTTCGACATCGGTGATGATATAGCACTCGTACATCTCCTCGAAGCGCGGCACACGCTTCGTTGACGAGGTCAGGCCCAGCAGCAGCAACGCCGCAAGGGCCATAAGCAGGAGCCTGCCGCCGAAGACGGCGGCCTGTGGACGCTTGTTGTGCATATTGAAACCTGTCATTCCTTGACTTCCAGCACCTTGCCGTGGTCGGCGACAATCTGGCGGTAGAACCATTCGGGATAGGGCGGCTGCCTGATGCCGGTGACGACGCCGGTGGGCGTGGTCTTGATGCGGCCGTTTTCGACGGTCTTGATGTTGCCGTCGATGTATTTCATCAGCAGCAGCTGGTCGAGCTCCTTCCAGCGGAGCATCATCTGGTCGGCGCAGCGGTTGCTGGTCTTGTTGAGCGCAGCCACCAGGCGGGCGTCGTCATAGTTCTCGTACTGGCTGCTGACGCCGTCGACAATCTGGACGAAATCTTTCTCCAGCTCGCCCTGCACGCGGCGGATGTCGACTATCATCGAGTCATAGCGCAGGTAGCAGAAGTTGCTGACGCGGTTGAAGAGCCAGAAGGCCGATGTCTCGCTGTACTGGCTCATCGAGCCGTTGCCCTCTTCGAAGCAGACGGGTACCTGTGTGATGCCGCAGAACATTGGGCAATAGACAGTTGAATAGGTGTCGTCGACGCCAAACCAGATGATGCCGCCCAGCTTGTCGGGCAGCCACGAGCGGCACTGGGCAATGAAGCTGAAGCCCGTCTGCTGCGTCGATATGGCGCGCTCGTGGACATATTTCTTGCCGTCGACCTCAAAGTCCATCGGGCGCCAGCGGTAGGGGCAGTGGAACGGACCGGCACCGACATCGCCGGTCATATCCATCGGCGTGCCCTCGTAGTGGTCGCGCATCAGCTCCATAACGTCGCGGACCGTGAGCTTGCGGTCGGGCTCGATCCACAGCGGCAAGCGCTTGGCGGTCTTGTCGCCCATAGCGAAGGCCTCGTACTGCTTCATATTGCCGTTCACGCGGTTGAACATAGCGTAGACGCGTGCCTCGCAGGCGCGCAGACCGCTGAAGGTAAGGGGGTTGTAGGTGTCGGCATAGCTGAAGTCGGCATCGGTGTGCTTGGGCTGGCCGGCATAGGCGGCGATGTTGCGGGCCTTGGCGAAGGTGACGACGTCGCTGCTGTAGACGCACTCCACTTCGGGCTCGAAGATGTACTTCAAGTTCTTGCTGCTGATGGCTTTACGCTCACCGTTTTTCGCTTTCCGCTGTTCCTGCGGGAAGGTGGTGATGCGGGCCTGGTTGGCGTGGCCGCAGACGTAGCCTTCGGGCACACGGAGCGCCACCCACACGGCACCCTTTTCGCTGCCTTTGCTGGTGATTTCGAATATCCAAACCTCCTTGGGGTCGGCCAGCGAGAAACTTTCGCCGCCGTCGGAATAGCCGTAGGTTTCAACCAGTTCGGCCATCACCTTGATGGCTTCGCGGCAGTTGGCGGAACGCTGCAGGGCCAGGTAGATAAGGTTGCCGTAGTCGATGCCTTCGGCGTTGCCCTTGTCGAGGGGGCTGATGCCGCCCCAGGTGGTCTCGCCGATGGCCAGCTGCTTCTCGTTGATGAAGCCCACCACGTTGTAGGTGTGCGCCACCTGCGGAATCTCGATCTGGAACTTCAGGCTGCCGTAGTTGTAGAGCTTCACGGTCTCGCCCGGCTGGTGGTCGCCGCCGCGGTGGTAGCGCAGCTGGCCGTAGCGCGTATGGCTGTCGGCAGCGTAGGTTATCATCGTCGACCCGTCGGCCGACGCGCCACGACTGCAGATGAAGTTGGTGCAGGCCCTCGCGGCATTCCATCCGCACAGTAAAGCTATGACAATAAAGATTTTGTACTTCATAAGTTGTGTATTTGATTATTAACAAAAATTACCATCGCATTAATGCACTCGCACATTAACGCACTCACACTAACGGGAATGAGTCTAAATTATTGTTTTAAGGGAACATTCAATTTGCTCGCGACGCGAGCAGGTGGTTTTAAACAGGAATTACCATTTTTTTAGACAGGAATTACCAGGAATTGACCAGGAATTAGCAGAAATATTATTTTAGTTTAACAGCAATTACCCAGCCGATGGTACGCAGGCGCCTCGCCTGCGATTATTAACAGGAATTACCAGTAATTGGCCAGGAATTATCATAAATATTTTTTTAAACAGCAATTACCAGCAATTGAACAGCAATTTTCAGCAATATTTTAAAAAAAGGCAACATAATAATTATCAGCAATTCGCTCGCATCGCGAGCGGAAAAATCCACAAGATCTCGCTCGCCTGCGAGCAGGAGGTTCTTCTTCGGTATCATTCGCCTAACCCGACTAAAAACAAAATTTTGCCAGTCCGAAATATCTTCGTACTTTTGCAAATCGAAATCAACAACAAAATGGAAACACAAGGAGCATACACATCGCCGATGAGGCCTGAGGTTTCGCGCACTCGCAAAGTGGCGAAGTCCCCTACGCCAATTACGGAAGGCTATGTCTCGGCCGAGGAGTTCAACCACGTCTTCGAGCAGAAAATACACACCAACAAGCAGGTGGAGACCACGCCCAAAGAGAGGCTACACACAGTCGAGGAGTTTATTGACAAGTTGGAACGGGCTGTGCTGGAAAGATTATGAAGGTCTACACGGTCAGAATCCTCGATGCCGTTTTTGCTGACATTGACGACATTGCCGACTATATTGTTGCCGTCAGCACTCCGGAACACGCGTCCAAATATGCGCGGGAGCTGCAGGCCGAGATTATGTCGCTGAGCTATCTGGCTGGTATCATTCCCGAAAGCCGCTACCTCTCCGTTCGCCACTACCACCCACACGCCAAACAATTGCGCACCCACAACAAGCAGTTGAACATCATCTTCCATATCGAAGGCAACATAGCAATAGTGGATAAGATATTGGCCTCGAAAATGATAACAAAATAACAAGAATGGCAAACAATATTCATAACCCACTGACTATCACCTCCCCACAAAACAAGTACGGTTTTGTAGGAACAGTTTCCCTTTTTTATTCAGTTTGTTTTAATCCTCTCTGCGCCGCCGACAGGCGGGGCAGGGCTTGACTTGTATTTTAATTCCATTAAGATTATTTTATGAACGATAAAGAAAAGAAAAAACAAAGGCTTTTCACAATATTTTCAGCGAGTTGACGTTCCCTTTGAAAAAGGGAAAATGAAACCTAAGGTTATTCTATTAGCCGGTCTGTTGGCGTTGATAGCCTGCAGCAGCCAGACGGCACAACGCGACAGCGTGGCCGACAGCATCAACAGCATTGAGGTCGAAGCCAAGCCCGTGAAAACACAAACCCTCGTCATCGACGTGGAGAAGCTCGAACCTCCGAAAGGGCCTTTGGCTACGGTGCACTATGACAAGGCGCTTCGCAATCTTCTTGACTTATTCGACGTGGATGGCAACACCATCATCGCCCACACGCGACAGACCCGGCCGCTTGTGGAGTCGAACCACCCGTTCTTTTACACTATGTATCGCGCCTATGCCGACCACCGTCCCGTCGAGCTCTCGCCCGAGGCCCTGTGGCTGCTCATCTGCCAGGGGTTCTCGCTGCACGTGAACAACAACGCCGAGGAACTGCGGCCGCTGTTCGTCGATTTCGAGGGCAAGCGGACGCTGACGGCGTCCAGCCAAGGCATCCGCCTCGACGACCCCAACAGCCCGTGGGAGCGTGTCTTCCCGCAATTCACCTCGCAGATTGCCGCCTACACCGGCCAGGAACTTATCGACGTGCTCGCTGCCGACTTCACCACCTCGACGCCCGCCTCGCGCGTGGCCTCGCAAATTACCGTTATGGAGAGTATGAAGCAGTATTTCGACTACGAAATGACCATCTGCGGCATCCCTCAGGTCATCCTGCACGGCACGCCGGAGGACTGGCAGTCGGTCATCGACCGCACCGAGTTTCTGCGGCAATACAAGCTCAACTGGTGGGTCGACGAGATGCTGCTCGTACTGAAGAAAATCAAGAGTGCCTCGGAGGGCGAGGTGGACCAGGCCTTCTGGCGCGGTATGTTCAAGCAGCACGACCTGAAACACGAGATGTGTGGCGACCCCAAGACCCTGGCCGACGGATGGATTGTTAAGTTCTACCCATACGATTGCTATAAACACCGCAACAGCCTGAAAGGCCTCTACGACGGCGCATCGGACCTCCCGCCCGAGCTCGCGTCGGTACCTGTCAGGTTCGAGGGTGCCGATGGAGAGACCGCCAACCTCACCCTATGGGCCGGCTTCGTGGGCATAGCCCAGGACACCGCCACCCTCGCCCTGCGCCCCGAGATTGGCTGGTTCATCACCCGCGACAAGGAGAAACAGCAATGACCTACGAACCGAACACCTGGGTGAACTTCGACGGCTATGTGTCGCTGGTCATAGGCGTGTGGCCGGGCTACTACGAGCCTTTCGATGCCGAGGTGGTGGATGGCAAAATACGCTGCGGCGAGCGAAGATACCGGCAAATAGTGCTGCGCGACCTCTTCGACAAACACGGACGCCGCCTGGCGGGCGTGCCGGCAATGAAATACCTCGAAACAATAGAGGAAGACCTGAATCCCGCCAGCAAGGAAGATATGCGACGCATCGAGCGCTTCCGTACCTCGCATCCCGACGAATACCGCCGCTGGATGGAGCGCGACGCCACCTGCACCGACTATGTGATGGTGGGCATCGCCGTACCGCCAGCGGAACAGAAAGCCACCCTGACCAAGCTTCGCAAGCTGTCGCGCAACCTGCCGACTGCGTTCACCTACCGCGAGCTGGCGGGCTTCGCCACCGAGGCCAGTGTAAGTCTGAAGGGCTGCTGCAACGAGTATGATTCGCGCTATGATGACTATGTCTGCTTTGGACTCCACTTCCGAGTGGGCGAACAGCTGGGCAGGCAGCAGATCTACTACGCCGTCAAACACTTCGACTACCGCGACAGCGCCGAAGATGCACGCCTGCTGTCCGACCCCTCCTGCTGGTTCAACTTCGAACACCTGTTCCTCTTCACGGCACGCAACGTGAAGGAATACCTTGCGCTTCACCCCGACACGTCGCTGCAAAAGTTGCTCGAAGAGATGAAGACGGCCTTCAGCGCTCTCATCAACAGCAAACACAAAAGCAACCCTTTGGCAAACGAATTCTTCCGCTGGGTACCCAAACGGATGTTCGACCGCGAAGAGGTTTGGATGGCTGCAGCCGAATACCTTGACCGCCTTGCCGACCGATTCACCACCGCCCCCGTGGCCGAAGCCCTGCGCACCCAGGAGTGGCAAAAGAAATACAATTGGATTTACGACGTATGCTCATAAACAGAAAACACAGGAAGAGACAGAAGCCGCCCTGCCACCACTGGCGCGTGGAAGTGGGCAATGTGGTGGTGTGGACCCGGAATGTGCAATACGGCGAACGGCATCACAGGCAATGGGATTCGGAGGCATTGTTCTTCGAGGCTCTACGTCTTGGCGACGATGAGCCAGAACGCCAAGTGGAAATCCTCACCCAGGCCATAGCACTCACCCCTCGCGATGCCGATTGCTACAACAATCGCGGCATCGCGCGTGACGCCTTGGGCGACGCCGAGGGAGCGCTGGCGGACTACGAGCAGGCCATCCTGTTCAATCCCAAGCGCGCCGAAGCCTGGAACAACCGCGGTTTCCTGCGCTACAAGCAGCAACGCTATGCCGAAGCCATTGCAGACTTCGACCGCGCCATAGATCTTGACCCCGAGTACGCCAATCCTCGCGTGAGCCGTGGCGCCGCCTACGGTATGCTGGGCCAGCACGACCGCGCTATGGAGGACTTCCGGCAGGCCATCGAGATCGCCCCCGATTTCCTGATGGCCTACGTCAACCGTGCCGCCTACAATATGAACCTCGGCCAGCTGGACGAAGCCCGCAAAGACCTGTTATGGGTGCTGGAACAGGAACCCGACGAGCACACACGCGCCTACGTCGACCAGTACCTTCAAATGCTTGACCAACAACAAAAGTCGAAAGTATAATCTTTTGCCAAGCCGCAAAACAAAAGGCAATAAAAGAGGTGGCTCCGCAATGGAGCCACCTTTTTCGTTTTCGTCTTCTACGTATATTATATGTTGATACATATAGAGATTCTTAGAGAAAGTCCATATAATTGTCACGTGTGACAGTCTTTACTTCAACATCTGGATATGCGCCGATAAACGTTTTACTGATTTTAGCTTTCTTTGTCGGATTCCACTTGAATTCGTATGCCGTCATCCTGCCGTCACACTCTTCGATGTAATCAATTTCCTGCTGCTGCGTAGTGCGCCAAAAATAGGATTTGGCATAGGTAAGCGCATAGTGTTTCTTCTTCAGCAATTCTGCGACCATATAGTTTTCCCACAAGGCTCCGATATCTGCCCTCACATCGATGGGGGAAAGGTTTCCGATGAGGGCATTGCGTATTCCATTGTCGTAAAAATAGATTTTTCGTCCCGACTTTATCTCGGTACGCAAATTGCGACTGAAGGCACCCAATCGGAAAATCACCTGTGCCTGTTCAAGCAGGTTTATGTACTTCTCGACTGTGGAGCGGTCCAAATCTACCATACGGCCAAGTTCGTTGGTGGACACTTCGCTGCCGACTTGATAGGCTAACGCTTGGAGCAATCGCACAACCTTGTCGGGTCGCTTGATACGCTCCCAGATGAGCACATCTTTATAAAGATAGCTTTCGGTTAGATTATTTAGGATTTCGCGTTCGTTGCCAGGGTTGCACACCACATCGGGGTAGCTGCCATATACCAAGCGTAGCGGCAGTTTCTGCCACTCTTGCAAAGCACCGAAATGTGTTGCCAACTCGCCATACGACAGCGGAAAAAGTCGGTATTCCCACTTGCGTCCAGTCAGCGGCTCGTTGACTTTGTTGGCAAGATCCAACGAGGAACTACCTGTAATGATCAACTGTATTTCTGGATAATTATCTGTCAACAATTTACATTTCAGCCCGATATCCTCTATACGTTGTGCCTCATCGATAACGACAATGCTGCTTTTCCCCAACATACTGCGATATCGTTCCACCGTAATACTTGCCATTAACGTGCGTGTCTCAAGATTGTCGCCGTTCATCCATAGCACATCGTCCTGTCCTTGCAGACAATCCTTCAAAAGGGTGGTTTTCCCCACTTGTCGTGCTCCAATCAGAACTATTGCTTTCCCCGAGTGCAGCTTACTTGATATTAAACTGCTCATAATCCGCTGTATATGCATATTTTTTATATTTATTTTACGATGCAAATATACATAATTTTGCGGATATAATCCGCAAAATATTATAATATTTTGCGGATTACATTCACAAAAATTAGTGTTTTTCAGTAATTCCGCATTGTTTTGAACGATATGAAAAAACAGGGCAACTTATATTTAAGCTACCCTGTTCGATTCGTAATCAACGTATGTAATCTATTGGTATGTTGATATTGCATATGAAGTTAACGTTAAGGTTAAAGTTAACGTTGAAAAGTTACTTCACCTCGATGATGTTGCCGTGGTCTTTCACTATCTGGCGATAGAACCACTGCGGATATTCGGGCTGGTTGGGCATAGCGCAGCCGCCCCATTCGGTGCGTTTGAACTTGCCGTTCTCTTCCTTCTTGACGTTGCCGTCGATGTATTTGATCAGCAGATACTGGTCAAGCTTGGTCCACTCGTCCATCATCTTCTTGGCCTGGCGGCCGCTGAAGTCGTTGAGCAGTGTGGCCACCTCGTTTTCGGTGGCGTTCTTGGCGCGGTTGTCGAACTTCTCGACGTCGGTGATGAAGCCTTCCTCGAGGTCGGTCTGCACCTTCTGCAGGTCGACAATCATATCCTTGTAGCGACTGTAGACGAAGTTGGTGACGCGGTTGAAGAGCCAGAAGGCGGAGGTGGCGCTGTAGGTCAGCATATCGCCGTTGCCCTCGCGGAAGCAGACGGGGATGTCGGTGATGCCGCAATACATCGGGCAGTAGACGGTGCTGTAGGTGTCGTCGACGCCGAACCAGATGATGCCGCCCACCTTGCGGGGCAGCCAGCTGCGGCACTGGGCCACAAAGCTGAAGCCGGTCTGCTGGGTCGAGGTGGCGCGCTCGTGGACGTATTCCTTGCCGTCGACCTTGAAGCCCATAGGACGCCAGCGGTAGGGGCAGGCGAAGGGGCCGGCACCCACATCCTGGGTCATATCCATAGCGGTGCCCTCGTAGTGGTCGCGCATCAGGTCCATAACTTCCTTGACGTCGACCTTATGGTCGGGCTTGATCCACAGGGGTATACGCTCGGCGTTCTTGTCGCCCATAGCGTATTTCTCGTATTTGCTCATACTGGCGTTGACGCGGCGGAACATAGCGTAGACACGGGCGTCGCAACCGCGGATACCGCTGAAAGTCAGCGGAGCATAGGTGTCGGTGAAACTGAAGTCGGCATCGGTGCCGGTGTACCAGCCGCAGGCGCGTGCGAAGGTGATGACATCGTGGCTGTAGACGCATTCGACCTCGGGCTCAAAGAGATAGTCGAGGTGCTTGCTGCTGATGGCGGTGTGCAGACCCTTGCCTTTGGCCTTGGCGAACTTCTTGGGCTCCTGGGGGAACTGGGTGATGCGGGCCTGGTTGGCGTGGCCGCTGACGTAGCCGTCGGGGATGCGGCGGGCAACCCACACGGCGCCGTCGGTGTAGGTGTATTTCAGTTTCTTCGACAGGTCAGCCTTGGTCAGGCCGGGACGCTTGCCGATGAGTTCGAAGATCCACACCTCGTTGGGGTCGCAGATGCTGAAGCTCTCGCCCTCGCTGTGGTAGGGATAGTCGTTCAGGAAACCTGCCAGCACCTGGATGGCCTCGCGGGCGTTGCGGGCGCGCTGCAGGGTGAGGTAGATGAGCGAGCCGTAGTCGATGCCGCCCTCAATCTCGTTGGCCAGCTCCTGGCGGCCGCCGTAGGTGGTCTCGCCGATGGCCAGCTGGAACTCATTGATGTTGCCCACAACGCTGTAGGTCAGGGCGACTTGCGGAATCTTGATCAGGGGCTTGCCGCTGTCCCAGTCGACGACTTGGAACATCGTGCCGGCGGGATAGCTGGCGGCCTTGCGATAATAGAGCTCGCCGTAGAGCACGTGGCTGTCGGCAGCGTAGGTGATCATCGTCGAGCCGTCCTTGGTGGCACCCTTTGTGAAAAGAAAATTGGTGCAGGCTTTTGTGTTGCCAAAAGGCATCATAACGGCAGCCAAAGCAAAGGCTGCTATAAGTCTGTTGATTTTCATAGGCTTTGTTATTTTAAAATATTTGTTTTACTTGATAAATTTCTTGCCGGCATCCCAGGCACCGCCAACCACGCCGCCCACGCTGCGGTAGGAGGGCATCGAGGCGTCGAAGACGATGGGCTGCAGCTTGTCGAGGTCGATGCGGCCGTCGGTCAGGATGGACGGGTCGGCAATGGTGTTGACCACTTCGCCGATGACGAAGCAGCCGTCACCCTCGCGCTCAATGATTTCCACCACACGGCACTCCATCGTCAGCGGATACTGGTCTATGATGGGGGCGTTGATGTTCTGGCTCTTGGTGACGGTGAAGCCGGTCTGGGCAATCTTGTCGGGGACGTCGTTGGCGCTGACGGTGCCGAAGTAGTCGCTCTCGGCCACATCGCGCTGGGTGGCGTAGCTGAGGGTGAACTCCTTGGTGGCACGCAGGTTGGTCGTCGTGCGGTGGGGCGACAGACGGAAGCAGACCTGGTTGTTGTCGCACTGGCCACCCCAGGCAGCCATCATCACGTCGGGGTTACCGTTCTCGTCGTAGGTGCCAATCATCAGCGCCGGCTGGGGCGTGACGAAGATCTTGGCTCCCATATTGGTGCGGTTAGCGACATCGGCAAGTTCCAACTTTGCCGGCTCGTTCTGCACTTTGTTTTCTTCGACAGGCTGAGCCTCTTTGTTGCCCGAGCAGGCAGCAAGGGCTATTGTCAACGAAAGTGCAGCGATAGACTTAAAAAAATTGATTTTCATATTGGTTACAAAAGTTTCTTTTTGAGGTTAAGAATCATATCGTCAGTCATCTTCTCGAGGTCGTACTGCGGATTCCAGCCCCACTCGTTGCGGGCGCAACTGTCGTCCATCTTGTCGGGCCAGCTGTCGGCGATGGCCTGCTTGATGGGTTCCGGCTCATAGACCATCTCGAAGTTGGGATAGCGCTTCTTGATGGCATTGTAGATGATTTCGGGATCGAAGCTCATCGAAGTGACGTTGAACGAGTTGCGGTGCACTAACTTGCTGGGGTCGGCCTCCATAATGTCGATCATAGCCTTCTGGGCGTCGGGCATATACATCATATCCATATAGGTGCCCTTCTTCAGCGGGCAGACGAACTTCTCGCCCTTGACGGCAGCGTAGTAGATCTCGACAGCGTAGTCCGTCGTGCCGCCGCCAGGCAGGGTCTGGTAGCTGATCAGGCCGGGGAAGCGCACGCTGCGGGTGTCGACGCCGAAGCGGGTGAAATAGTAGTCGCTCAGCAGCTCGCCAGTCACCTTGGTGACACCGTAGATGGTGTTGGGACGCTGGATGGTGTCCTGGGGCGTGTTGTCGTGCGGGGTCGAAGGACCGAAGGCACCGATCGACGACGGCGTGAAGACGGCGCAGCCGAACAGGCGGGCCACCTCGAGGCAGTTGACCAACGAGCCGATGCCGACGTTCCAGCCCAGCATCGGGTTCAGCTCGGCCGTAGCGCTCAGGATGGCGGCCAGGTTATAGATAGTGTCGATATTGTACTGCTTCACGGCAGTGGCAATCTGCATAATCTGGGTCGAGTCGATGCGCTCCACGGGGCCACGCTCGTAGGGGTCGCCCTTCAGCGGACGCAGGTCGCTGCACACCACGTTGTTGTCACCATAAATGTCTCTCAGGTTGCGTGTCAGCTCGGAACCAATCTGTCCGCCGGCACCGACGATAAGGATTTTTTTCATTGAAATTGATATTTTATTATTTTATTACTTCTTTTTGTTAATATTTTTCTCAATAACGAACAAAGGCTCAAACCGTTACAACGGTCATAGCCTTCTTTTCCAAAAAACAAAGATACAAAACTTGGAAATACTGACAAAGAAAAGGCAGACAGAAATTTCGTAAATCCCGTAGATTGCTCTTTTCCTGCTCGCAAGCGAGCGAGATCCTGTGGAATTTGCCTTCTGCTCGCACAGCGAGCGAAATCTTGTAAATCTTGTGAATTATTTTTTTCGCCTGCTCGCAAGCGAGCGAAATCTCGTAGATCTTGTGGATTTATTCTTTTTCTCCTGCTCGGCGTTCCGCCTCGCGAAATCTTGTAAATCTTGTAAATTATTTTCCTGCTCGCTGGCGCGAGCGAAATCCATAGATCTTATAGATTATAACGCTCGCAAAGCGAGCGAATTGCTGACAATTATTATGTTGCTGGTTTTATTATTAAAAAATTGCCGGATAATTGCTGTTCAATTGCTGGTAATTGCTGTTAAACTAAAAAATATTGCTGGTAATTGCTGTTCAATTGCTGGTAATTGCTGTTAACTAAAAAAAATATTTCTGATAATTCCTGGTCAATTACTGGTAATTCCTGTTCAAAAAACCAGCTCGCATCGCGAGCAAAATCTTATAAATTAAAGCAATTCCCGCCTGCGCAACTACGCGAAGCGGGAATCCACAAGTTCTCTGCCCTTCAAGGCGTTTATTTGTCGTCGATATTGATAGCCGTAGCGCTTTCCTTCAGGTCGCGCACGCGGCCTTCGAGGCGTTTCAGGGCCGTGTAGGCCACAATGCGTTCCACGCCGTTGGCAAAGATGCCGATGCCCAGCAGGATGCCGAACAGGGTACCCACCTTGTCGGGATTGCACAGGGCCACAAAACCCAGCAGCAGGCTGCACAGGCCCAGCAGGGCCATCAGCCACCAGCGGTCATAGCCCGAGCGCTTGTAGTCGAACGACAGCACCGACAGCGAGATGCCCTCGAACATCACCCAGATGGCGAAGACCACTATCAGCGTCTCGGCAGCCAGCAAGCCGTTGGCCAGGAACATCAGGCCGACAACAATCTGGAACACCGCCAGTAGCGTCGTCGAGCCGGCATTGGGCAGATAGCGCTGCGCGCCCAGGCCGAACAGCAGGCCAAACACGCCCGTCAGCAGTATCAGCAGACCCACCAGCCAGGCCATCGTCACGAAGCTTTCGCCCGGATTCAGAATACACACCACGCCCAGCACAATCAGCAGCAGGGCACTAAGGAAAAGATAGACATTTACTCGTTTCATATTGTTTTTATTTTTGTTTACTGCAACAACGTTGTTATGCCGCAATTATTGCATCAAGGCAACTCTAATTTCTGGGCAGAAGGCCCGTCGCAACAGATTTGCAACTCGTTGCGTCGGATTTGCAACACCGACGTTAAAGGCTTATATTTTGTGTAATTTCAGCAGCTCAAACGTTTACCATCAAGCATCTCATACAGATATGCCGGACTTTGTATATACAGCTCACCCTCTTCGTCTTGCAGCAATTCCATTAGCGGCGAATTGTATACCCTATCCATTGCCTGCTCTATGCTGCAGCCGGTATCTTCCTTTACGTATTTCACCAACTCGCTCAACACGTAGTTAGTCAGGTAAGTGGCAATTTGATGGTGTGTAGTCAGATAAAACCCCTTGCCAAAATCCTTGTATTGCGAACCCTGGTCAAGGTCTATTGTATCGATATCGGTATTGGAACCGTGGTAGAGCCTCATAACAGCACGCCTCCATTCTTTTGACAGACAACAAGCAAATCATCGACCGTATCATCCATCGACTGAAGGTGTTCCACATCGTAAAACTCTATCAGGAATGCCAGTCCTTTGTACTTGTGCAGATAGTTAAAAGCAGCCTGTCGGGTCATCGCACAGCGTTGCCCAAAAGCCTGCACCGCAGCCGTAAGAAAAGGTATTTCATACTTGCTCATAAACACTATCTATCTACAATTTCGTTTTGCAAAGATACACGTTTTATTTAATATAGCAAAATTTATTTTTGGATACAACAAAAAGGGAGCCCATCTGGACTCCCGTTGCGGCGGATTTGCAATCCGACGCTGCCTAAGATAAGGATTTGCAATCCGCACCACCAACAACAAAAAAATGGATAAAAAACCAACAAACTCCCTTTATTAGTTTTGTAAAATGCAAAAAAATAATTATTCAAATTATAATCCGAATAATTATATTATTTTGGAGTATAATCCTGGAAAATAGAACTTTATTATGTTTAGCCTACCGCAAAACCGCAGCGTCATATCAAACAAAAAGAAAAAATTTCTTCTATATTAAAAATTGTCGTATCTTTGCATCGTCTTTCGACAGTAAAGAAAGACCGAAAGAAAGCGCATTTTCGCCTTATTCCGACTGTGTAAATCTGGACAATTTGCACACATTCTGTGGTATTAGGAATAAAGGAGTTACGAGATGCTCCCTTGGATTGTATTACACTACGATACATTCCCTTTGTGGAGCAATTCAGATTACCTTTATATTCATACCACAGGGAGTCCAGACCCTTACACAGGAAGATAGAGACATAAATGGATGGCTCCACTTTCTTCGTATCATTACCCTGCACCGTGCCAGTGCACAAAAATAAATAATTATGAAGAAAGCAATACTATTTGCGGCGGTTTTGGCCATATGCCTTATCGCCAATGGACAGAACGACGGACTGAAGTTTAACATTCAAGGAGGAATGAACCTGAGCTGGATCTCAAAGAGCAGCATTGCCAACGATGGCGCTCCCACATCTTCTAAATTTGGTGGTCATATAGGGTTGGGACTTGATATTCCATTAGGGTCGTCAAAAGTGCATTTTCAACCAGGCATCTTTTATGTTGGGAAGGGGGGGGGTAAATACAAACACAAGGAAACTTGGAATGCACTTGGTGTAGGAACTATCACAAACAAAAAGAAACTTTCAATACAGCAACTGGATGTTCCTTTGAACTTTGCATTATGTACCAAGAATGTAGGCAACAAAAAAACCTTCTTGTATGCAGGGCCATACTTCGGCTATGTTTTCAAAGCAACTTTCTCGTATAAAATATCTAATAGCAACTATGGGAATTATTCGACTCAAGTAGGATATGATAGAGGAAGTTCGAATGAGCTAGAAGAAGGAATGTCAAAATATGATTATGGCATTTCATTAGGTGTAAGGTATCTTTACTCAAATTTATTTATAGTTGACATCGCATATCGCAATAGTTTGTCCGACAATTACCATGGTGATGAATACTTTGCAGAGTACTGCACTGGACGAAACCATTCATTTATACTAAGTGTTGGACTCCAGTTCTAAAAAGGACCCACTGATTAATCAATTATTGGTATTTAAATTAAACCATTAAAAAATGAAAAAAACAAGTTTTCTTTTGATGGCTTTCGCGGCCATATTGAGTGCAGGGATGGTCTCCTGCAGCAAGGATGACAACGACCCCAGCAATACAACCGTCGATTGGGTAGATCTTGGCCTGCCCAGTGGCCTATTGTGGAATAGCTGTAACCTGGGAGCCAGCAGCCCGGAGAAGTACGGCGGTTACTATGCTTGGGGAGAGACCACCACAAAGAAAGACTACAGCTGGAAAACTTACCGCTACTGCACGGCGGACAGAGACCTTACCAAGTACAACTACAACAGCATCTGTGGTATAGTCGATAACCTTACCACCCTTGAGGCGATGGACGATGCCGCCACAGCAGCCCTCGGCAGCGACGTGCACACACCCACCAAGGCAGAATGGGAGGAACTAATCAACAATACAACTTCGGAATGGACCACCGTGAAAGGCGTTAAAGGTTGTAGGTTCACTGCCGCTAACGGCAATTCTATCTTCCTGCCTGCTGCTGGCTACCGTGTCGACACGGATCTCGAGTTCGACGGCAGCAGAGGTAGTACTGGGTATTACTGGTCATCAACGCTTGTCACGGATGACTTGACTTCGCTTGACCCACTCTTTGCGAAGCAATGTAGCATTCATTCATTTGAACCGTATGCGGGTGTGTATTCCTTCGGCCACTATCGTAGCTGTGGTCATTCTGTACGTCCTGTAAGTGCAGCGCGTTAGAGATGACATATCATCGGGAGGGCACCTTACCATCTTGATGGCTTACCCAACAAGATTTGTCTTGCGCCGAAAAGTATGGCCCTAATATGGAATATCCTCCAGTCCTCCTATTCTCTCGTGCAGGATGCCGTCGGCATCCTGCACGGTGCTTTTATACAACAATATATCAACAATTTAAACCAAACACCCAGAGGGGGATGATGTTGCCATGTGCGTATTCGATATCGTCCTCGACGACAAGGCTTTCTAAATTTATTTTGCCACATCAACAAAAAGTTGTATTTTTGCACTCGAATTTGAATGAAAATCCAAAGTACAACTTTTGATTTTCAATAAATATCAGAAGTAAATACAATCAATATGCTGAATAGAATATATCAGATAAACAACGATTTATCGTCGAGCGTATTCCTCTTTGGGGCACGACAGACGGGGAAAAGCACCATCCTGCGCCAACAATTCCCCGAGGCATTGTTTTTCGACCTGCTTGATTCCAATCTGCGCAAACGGCTACAACGAACGCCATCCTTACTATACGACACTCTGAAAGACCCGTTTGGTTGCTGTTAGTTCATAGTTAAAAAGGTCAAGGAGTTGGTTCACCTTGTCCATTCTCAATGTGGTTTTGCCCTGTTCCAGATTACGGACAAAACAGAGACCTACGCCAGACTTCATAGCGAGTTCTTCTTGGGTGAGGCCATATTCTTTGCGCAACGACTTCACCACTGTCGATAACTTTGTTTTGGACATAGCTTAATTATATCTTTTCGGCTGCAAAATTACACAAAAAATTGCACATTACATCATTTCGTATATAATTTAATAAAAATTAATAGTTTTATATACGATACAATATAAAAGGGAATCAATGACACCCTTTCTATTGTTGCTTAGCAGCCTTGCGTTCCGCGAGGCTTCCGTTGCGGCGGATTTGCAATCCGACGCTGCTTAATATAAGGATTTGCAATCCGCAAAAACAAAACAGTCGTCGGCGCAATCGATATTGTACTCGAAATAATCCCTCATTGAGGGATTTTAACAATAAAGAAAGGGAGCCCACGTGGACTCCCTTTCTTTGATACAAAGTAATGTTGCTTAGCAACCTTCAATTTCCTTGCGGACTTTCTTGAAGGCCTCGATGCACTTGTCGAGGTGCTCGTGCTCGTGGGCAGCGCTGATCTGGACGCGGATGCGGGCCTGGCCTTTCGGCACGACGGGATAGTAGAATCCGGTGACGAAGATGCCCTCTTCCTGCATCTTGGCGGCATACTGCTGGCTCTTGGCGGCGTCGTAGATCATCACGGCGCAGATGGCGCTCTCGCTGGGCTTGCAGTCGAAACCCTCTTCCTTCATACGGCGCAGGAAGTAGTCGGTGTTCTCGTGCAGCTTGTCCTGCAGCGTATTGGTCTCGCTCATCATCTCGAACATACGGATGCCGGCGGCAACCAGGCCGGGGGCCATCGAGTTGCTGAACAGATACGGACGGCTGCGCTGGCGCAGCATATCGATGATTTCCTTCTTGCCGGTGGTGAAACCGCCCATAGCGCCGCCGAAGGCCTTGCCGAGGGTGCCGGTCAGGATCTCAATCTTGCCGCGCAGGTTGTAGCGCTCGGTCACGCCGCGGCCCGTCTTGCCGACCACGCCGGCCGAGTGGCTCTCGTCGACCATCACCATAGCATCGTATTTGTTGGCCAGCTCATAGATCTTGTCGAGCGGGCAGACATTGCCGTCCATCGAGAAGACACCGTCGGTCACGATGATGCGGAAGCGGTTCTTCTGGGCAGCCTTCAGCTGCTCCTCGAGGTCGGCCATATCGGCATTGGCGTAGCGATAGCGCTGAGCCTTGCAGAGGCGCACGCCGTCGATGATCGAAGCGTGGTTCAGGGCGTCGCTGATGATGGCGTCCTCTTCGGTCAGCAGGGGCTCGAACACGCCGCCGTTGGCGTCGAAGCAGGCAGCGTAGAGAATGGTGTCCTCGGTGCCGAAGAACTCGGCAATCTTCTTTTCAAGCTGCTTGTGCAGGTCCTGGCAGCCGCAGATGAAGCGCACCGAAGCCATACCGTAGCCGCGGGCGTCCATACCCTTCTTGGCAGCCTCGATCAGCTCGGGGTTGTCGGCCAAGCCAAGGTAGTTGTTGGCGCAGAAGTTCAGGCACTTCTTGCCCTTGACCATAATTTCGGCGCCCTGGGGGCTCTCGATGATGCGTTCGTGTTTGTAAAGACCGGCGGCCTCGATATCGGCCAGCTCTTTCTGAAGATGCTGTTGGAATTTAGTGTACATAATTACAATATTTTATCGTTATTTTTTTATCATTTTCGCTTCTTGAAACAACCTACAAAGATACACAAATTCTTTTTCACGGCCAAAAAAACTTCACATTCCGCACCCCTTTTCGCGCCCCGGCGACACCAACCGCCGCGGTTTTGGCCGCTTCTGCCCCGTTGCGGTCGCCGAGCACGCCCCTCCCCTGCCCGTCCGCCGCCGCGCAAGCCACCACCCGCCGATATGACAGAACAGAGTGAAATCCAAACCAAAGCCTGACAAAATTCTTATCATATTTTTCAACAGTAGAAGTTGGGTAGAATTTGATAAGAACTTGGGTAGAATTTGGTAAGAAGATGGTGCCTCGAAATCAGGGGGTTAAGAAAGGGCATTTTTGACCCGATTTTTGGAGTTATCAACAGGTTTTCGGACCCGTTTTCGGGAAATGGCGGATTTTTGGCACGGTTTTTGATAGCGGGTGGCGGACTGACAAAATGTCAGTTTTTGTGACACAGGAAGCTGTTTAAATATAAGGGGGCCTCTAATCAGGTAAATGGTCACATTTTCTTTTAACAGGAATTGCCAGTAATTGGCCAGGAATTAACCAGAAATAAGTT
>R12__coassemble_393_pt1 | contig 17689 bp, 13 predicted proteins | sample R12__metabat2_low_PE_028 | metagenome-assembled genome bin R12
CTTAATCTTAATAACACCGTACAAGCGAAGCGCAGTGCGGTGACTGATAATCAACCTCGTGTGCGTCTCGGAGAGACGCGACGTCGTGTATATGCCAACTGCAAATAATCATAATTCGTATTGTCCCTTAACTCCCCTTAACATCCCTTAACTCCCCCTAAAAAAACTCCCCCTAAAAAAACTCCCCCCTAAAACCTTAATCCCCAAACCACTAAACTATGCATTTTATCAGCGAACACTGGGCACATTTTATCATCCTTGGGGTGCTGATTTTCTGTGCGCACCTGTTTTCGGCGCTGTTTGGACGGCGCAGGGTGCCCGATGTGCTGTTTTTGGTGGCTATTGGCATCATTCTGGGGCCCGTTCTGGGGTGGCTCAAGCCCGATATGTTTGGCGGCTTCGGACCACTGTTCGCTTCGGTGACGCTGGTTTTCATCCTGGTCGACAGCGGGATAGATATGCGCATCGACGACCTGAGGCGTTATTGGGTCGGCGTGGTGCAGGTGATGTTCTTCTCGTTTGTTGTGACGATGGCGGTTGCCGCGCTGGTGTCGCACTATGTGGCGGGGATGGGGTGGATGTCGTCGCTGCTGCTGGGCAGTATGGTGGCGGGGACGGGTGCGTCGATAGTGATTCCGATGGTGCGCCAGATGCGTGTGAGCGACAAGACGCGGACGGTGCTGACGCTGGAGTCGGCGATGTCGGCGGTGCTGTGCATCGTGGTCGCGCTGGCTATCATCGAGGGTATGAAGATGGGCGAGGTGCGCTTTGAACGCATCGCCGGCAATGTGCTGGCCTCGTTCCTGATGGCGACGGTTTTGGGTGTCATTGGCGGAATGGTGTGGGCGGGCCTGCTGCAACGCATTCGCCGTCAGCAGAATTCGCTGTTTCTGACGCCGGCCTTTGTGTTTGTGATCTATGGCATTACCGAGGCGCTGGGCTACAGCGGTGCCATTGCCGCGCTGGCTTTCGGCATTGTGCTTGGCAATGCGTCGTACTTTGAGTTTTCGTTTCTTCGCAAGATCTACCGCAAGCGGCAGCCGCGTATGGAGTCGCTGCAGAACAATGAGAAGGCTTTCTTCAAGGAGATGGTTTTTATTCTCAAGACCTTCTTTTTCATTTATATAGGTATCAGTATCCCGTTCACCGACGGTGTTGCGCTGCTCTATGGACTGTATATTGTTCTGGCTGTTTATGTGGCTCGTTTTGTGCTGATTGCCATTGTGGGCCGCAAGAACACGCGTGTGGACCGCTATATTGTGGCGATAATGGCTCCGAAGGGGTTGGCGTCGGCGGTGCTGGCATCGATGCCGCGACAGATCAATCTTGATTCGGGCTATACGGTTGTGCCGCAGGCCGAACGCATTGAATGTATGGTTTATGCGGTGATTTTCTTCTCGATAGTGGTCTGTTCGCTGCTGGTGCTGCTGTCGCGACGTAAGATTATTGGGAAGGAAGCCGTGAAAGCGGAGGAGTGAGAAAGGATTGTTTTATGGCAGCCTCAAGATATTCGATTAATTCGCAATAAAATATCAGAGGTGCATTTTATTAATATATAGACAACTATGGATTTGGAATTCTATAAATATGACGGTGCTGGCAACGATTTTGTTCTGCTCGATATACGCGAGTCGGACCCCGGTCTGTCGCAGAAGCAGATTGCCCGCATCTGCCACCGCCGCTATGGTGTCGGTGCCGACGGCCTGATGACGTTGGGTCGTTCGGAAGAGGCTGATTTTGAGATGCGCTACTACAACAGCGACGGTGCGCTGGGTTCGATGTGCGGCAATGGCGGACGTTGCATTGCGGCGTTTGCAAATAGTTTGGGACTTGGTCACATCGACGAGGAAAGCGGGCGCAGAACGCTGGACTTCATAGGCTTCGATGGCCGTCACCGTGCCGAGATGCTGATATGGGACGACGATGAGCGCATCGGGCTGGTGAGGCTCGGAATGCGCGATGTGGAGTGCGCGTCGGTACGCAGGGTAGAGGATGGGTGGTTTCTCGATACAGGCTCGCCGCACTATGTGCAGAGGGTCAGTGATTTGGAGCATTTCGACGTTGTCGGCGAAGGTCGCCGTCTGCGCAATCGCATCGACCTGTTCCCGGAAGGAGCGAATATCGACTTCATTGAGGATATGCCCGACGGACGCCTGTTTGTGCGCACCTACGAGCGTGGTGTAGAGGATGAGACGTATGCTTGCGGAACTGGTGTAACAGCCTGTGCCATAGTGAGCGGCAATCATAAGCTGCTGGCCTTGGGCGGCGACTTCAAGGTCGAGTTTGACGCCACCGGCGATGCTTACAGGAACGTCTGGCTCACAGGCCCGGTGTCGATGAATTTCAAAGGAGTGGTGGATGTTAAGTAAACACGGAAAGCGGAAAACGGAAAGCTGGCTACCGCGCCAGCACTAACGCATTTTATTATGGATCTTTTTAGCAGTATAGATACAGAGCCGGCTCGTGAGCGCATTGAGGAGCTTACGAGGCTGATAGACAAATACAACTACGAGTACTATATGAACGACCGCTCGCTGGTGAGCGACTTTGAGTTCGATGCCCTGCTGCGCGAACTGATGGACCTTGAGCGGCAGTATCCCGAGCTGGCGTCGCCCAACTCGCCGACCAAGCGCGTGGGTGGCGAGGTGAACAAGACGTTCCGGCAGGTGGAGCATCGTTTCCCGATGCTTTCGCTGGGCAACACCTATTCGATTGAAGAAATCGAAGAGTTTGAGTCGCGCACGCGCAAGCTGCTGGGCGACACGGCGTTCAGCTATACCTGTGAACTGAAGTATGACGGTGTGGCCATTGGTCTGACTTACAGGAATGGCGAGCTGGTGCAGGCCGTCACGCGCGGCAACGGTGCCGTGGGTGATGACATTACTTCGAACGCGCGTACAATCAGGACCATACCGCTGCGCCTGACGGGCAAGTATCCCAAGGATTTCGAAGCCCGTGGCGAGGTGGTGTTCCCCTTCAAGGAGTTCGAGGCTTTCAACCGTCAGCGCGAGGCCGACGGCGACGAGCCTTTCGCCAATCCGCGTAATGCCGCCAGCGGCAGCCTGAAACTGCAGGATTCGGCCGAGTGCGCACGCAGGAAACTGCAGTTCTGTATGTATTTTATGATGCTGCCGGCCGATGCCGAGCCCGACGAGCGCCTGACGACGCACAGCGGTCGCCTCGAAGCGGCAAAGACGATGGGCTTCAACGTACAGCCATACATCAAGGAGTGCTTGAACATCAACGAGATAAAACAGTTTATCGATTACTGGGACCGCGAGCGCTGGAATCTGCCTTTTGCCATCGACGGCATTGTTATCAAGGTGAACCAAGTGGCGCTCTGGGACCGTATGGGCCTGACGGCCAAGTCGCCGCGTTGGGCCATAGCCTACAAGTTCAAGGCCCAGCAGGTGTCGACGCCGCTTGAAAGTATCTCGTTTCAGGTCGGAAGGACGGGCATTATCACGCCAGTGGCCAATATGAAGCCTGTGTGGCTGGGTGGCACCACGGTGCGCAGGGCCACGCTGGTCAATGCCGACTATATCGAGAAACTGGACATCCGCGACGGCGACTGGCTGCTGGTCGAAAAGGGCGGCGAGATTATCCCGAAGATTGTGGGCATAGATATGGACAAGCGCAAGCCTGGTGCCGAGCCGGTCAAGTACATCGCCAACTGCCCCGAATGCGGCGCGCGCCTGGTGCGTGCCGAGGGCGAGGCGGGCCATTACTGTCCAAACCAGGACGGCTGTCCGCCGCAGATAGTCGGGCGACTGGAGCATTTTGTCGGCCGCAAGGCGATGAATATCGACAACCTTGGTTCCGAACGCCTTGAGATGCTGTATCGCAAGGGACTGGTGCGCGACATTGCTGACTTTTATAGCCTTCGTCGCGAGCAACTTATAGGGCTGGAGTCGACTGACGACGACGGCCTGCGCAGAACCAGCATACAGGAGAAGGGCGCAGACAACATCCTTGCCGCCATCGATAAGTCGAAGGAGGTGTCTTTCGAACGGGTACTTTTCGCCCTCGGCATTCGCTATGTGGGCGAGGTGGGTGCCAAGAAGCTGGCACGCTATTTCAAGAATATCGATGCGCTGATGGCGGCAAGCGAAGAGGAGTTGGCATCGGTCGACGATGTGGGCGAAAAAACTGCGCAGTTCATATACGATTATTTCCGCGACGAGCAGCACCGCCAACTGGTTGAGCGTCTGCGGGCTGCAGGTCTGAAGATGACCATCGTCGAGATACGCTTGTCCGATGCGCTGGTTGGCAAGACCTTTGTGGTCAGCGGTGTTTTCAGCCGTTTCAGCCGCGATGAAATCAAGGCCGACATTGAGCAGCACGGCGGAAAGGTGAGCAGCTCGATCAGCGGCAAAACCGACTATGTGCTGGCAGGGGAGAAGATGGGGCCCGAGAAGCTCAAAAAGGCTGAGAAACTGGGCGTGCCGATTATCAGCGAGGACGACTACCTGAAGATGATTGCCAAATGAAGAAATGCTTGCTTGCCCTTTTGTTGCTTTCCGCGCCGTTGTTGTCTGTTGCCCAGCCGCATACAACCCTGTCTCTGCTGTCGGGCTACACCGTGCCCAACTCTTCGGAATGGAGCTATATCAAAGATGTTTCGGCTGGAGTCGATGCCGCTTTCGCCTGGCGTCAGGATTGGGGATTCCGGGCCGACTCGGCTGCCTTTTTCCCGTTGCTGCGAAAACCATACTGGATGGGCGTGAGGGGCAACTTCACCTATTTCCCCAACGACATAGCGGGCCACCGCATCGGCATCAGCGGCTTTCTGCAGCAGCCCCTGTTTGAGTTCCGGCATCGCATAGATTCCATCGGCGATGTCAGGGAATACCTGAACCTCGAGATGGATTTCGGTTTGGCGTTCTACACCAACCCCTATTGCCGCACGCCAAATCCTGACAATGTCTTCATCGGCTCGTATACTAACTGTATGATACAGATAGGTTTGTCGTATGCGCGAAGGATGCGCGATATGTCGCAGGTCGTCTTTGCGGCCAAGTTTGCGCATTCCTCCAACGGCTATTTGCGCAAGCCCAACAAAGGGCTGAACTACCTTCAGCTGTCGGTCGGATATACTTTGTCGGATCGCAACCTCTATCAGCGTGGCGGAGTGCGCGAGTCGTATTTTCGCACCGATACCGCACCCGACAGCAATCGGTCTTATTGGCCCAGTCGAGATAAAAACTATTGGCCAACCGACAATTCCGCTTTTCGCGGTGGCGAAATGCTTGTCTCGTATGCGCCGGGCATCGTAATGCCGCGCTATACTGGCGCCAAGCGCAACTATTTTTATGCCCATACGGCGCAGTTGGGTTGGCTCTACCGCTTCAATCCGGCGCGCGCCGTGGGGGCGACGCTCGACCTCACCTACAACTACAGCCACACCGCCGTCATTGCCCACTGGAAAGAAGGCTACAATTTGCCGTTCTACATCGCTGCTTCGGCGGCCTACGAGGCCACCTACCACAGGCTTACCATCCACGCTGCCCTGGCGGCCTACATCACACGCAGCGAGCACGGCACCACGCCGCTCTACGAGCGCGTCGGACTGTACTACAACCTGAGCAAGGAGTATCGCCCGGTGCGCCACTTTGTTGGCGTCGCCCTCAAGTCGCATATGGCTCATATCGACTTCATTGAGTGGCACTACGGCATAAAGTTTTCGCCAAAAAGAAGCCTTTAGCCATAACAAAACAAAAGGCCGGCACATTTGTGCCGGCCTTGTCGCCTTGGGTTTGGAATGACTATTTCTTGATTCTATTGGCCTTGGCGGTGCGAGAGGTCGTTATGTTGTCCTTGGCATTGCCGTAATATCTAAGGTGGCTGGCTCCAGAAAGCTCCATTTCAATTACTTCGTTGCATTGAAGTGTTGCCTTGCTGGCTCCCGACATACTGCCTCTAACACTCTTCAGCGGCAGTTCTGAATAGAGTTCGGATGAACCGCTGAGTTCCAGTTCCATACTGCTGGCCTTACCCTTCAGTTTTATTTTTGAGGCACCACTGTTGTCGATGTCCAAGCTCTTGATATCCAACGTGGCAAGCATCTGCGAAGCTCCGCTAAGATCTGCGTTCAGCTTCGAGGCTTTGGCCTTAGTGCGTATTTTGCTGGACCCGCTGAGGTTGACGTTGAAAGTGCTGGCGGTGACGTTACCTTTGTAAACCGATGCCCCCGAAAGCTCAAAGGAAGTGATTCCGGCATTGATGTCAGCGTTGAAATTGCTTGCTCCGCTGAGGTCGATGTTGAACGTCGACGTGCGGATTGGCAATTTTGTGTTGAAAGAACTGCAGCCGTTCAATTCCACATAGTTGAGTTTCAGATTGTAAGGCAGGTAGACAAATCCGAATACGGCGCCTTCTTCACAATTGATGCCGTCAATGTGGTTAAGGCCAATGTGGAGCTTTCCGTTGTTGTAACGCACATTGAGATAGTTCTTTAGCTTCTCGTTTACGCGAACAACTATCGAGTCGACGGTGTCGCACATCACGACCTTGAAACTGTAGTTGACGCTCAATGCGTTGTATGGCGAAACGGGGAACCGTCGCGTCAGCATCGGGTCTTTACTGCTGAGTTTGATGCTTTTGCCATCGATATTGGCGTTTTTGTTGTAGTAAGTTATGATTGAATTGCCACGGTGCTTAATAATTACCGTAGAATCACCAAATTCGGTGGCCGAGTCGACCATCTCTTCTATGGCGTCGCCAAGCGATTCCATTGCGTCGTCGAGCGACTCCATTGCGTCGTCGAAATAATCGAGACTGCTATCCAGGTTGTCGGCAAATTTTTCGAAATTCGATTGCGGCTGGGCGCTGCATTGCGCCGACATCAGCATTGCCGCGAGTGCTACTGTCAGAATGTTACGTTTCATATTAATGAGTTTATTTGTTAATTCGTTAATTTGATAGTGGCTGACGCGTTCGTGTCACAGGTCACTATTCATTTTTTTATTTCAAATCCTATCTTCAGAGGAAAAACCTCGTTGCCGTTTTCCGAAAAGAGCGAAGTCGTGGCCACCTGGGCGAAGATGCCGAATACTGAATATCGGACCTCAACGCGCAGGTCGAGCTTGTAAGGCGTGATGAACGACGAAATGTCCTCGTTGTCGCGGTACTTGATACCATCGGCTTTCATTCTGTGTTTCAGTCCGGTATGGCGAGTGTTCAAGGCCAGGGCCGGCAGGGCGGTGAACGAAATTTTGAACTCGTCGAAGCGCAGTCCAAGAGTGACAGGCAAACCTATATAGCGAGTGACCAGACGGCTCGACCAGTCATTTAGCTGTGTTGATGCAAACAGCTGGTTGTCTTGCAGAAAGTCGTCGTAGTTCTGATAGGGAAGTGTACTGGTGACATCTTGAAAACGCCCGTTTGCATCGACCGAGACGAGCGGTGTCGTGAAACGGTAGATGTCCGACTCGTAGCCGATGCCGAGTGAAAGGTTAAGGTGACGGGTCATAACCACAGCGTATTGCAGCTCAAGCTGCCAAGATGAGAAGCTGGTTTTCAGCTCTGTAGCACCGTCAAGCGACGACAGCCCGTTGTACCACTCGCTTCCCCAATTGTTAAAGCCCCATAGCAGCGCGGCACTGAAACGGTCTTCAAAATAATACTGAGTGTATTTATAATCAAGCTTATCTTTTATTTTTGCCTCTTCTTTTTCGTCAGTTTCTTCAACCACTTCGATAGGGGCATCAAAGAAATCCGAATAGTCGAACAACTCGGATGTGTCTTCTAATGACTGGACAAGGGCCAATGTGTCTGCCAGCTGACCTAGTGAGCGAAGCAACTCTTCCTTTGCTGCTGCCAGCTCGCGTCCGGCGTCTTCCAAGGCTTTGCTTATCCCCATATCGTTGGAAGTGGTTTTAAAGCTGTAATATACATTGTTGTTTGAACCGCTTTTCGTTTTGGTCCTTATCGTTGCCGTTGTGTCGAAGATGTAATTGATTTCCGCCTTTGTGTCGCGGTAAACTGTTTGTAGTTCATCCTGTTTAAGGTGGACATAATAGACAGCGTCACCCTCAGGGTCGTCGACTACGAGCGTCATTCCCTTGATGGCTATAAAATTGTCGTCCAGTGGGTTGCTCTGCTTTGGGTTGTACCACACGTCGATGTAGTTTGCCGTGTCGTATATCAGGTTCACGGCACTACTGTGCAGCACTTTCAGATGCGTGATGGGCCGGCTGATGGTCTGCCGCAGCATAGCAGCGTTCTCTGTGCGGCTTTGGGCAACGGCACCGCCGGGCTGTGCCAGACAGTGCGTACAGCTGGCGGCCGCAAGAATGATGGCGAAAACAAAAGACTTGATTTTCATATCTTTTTGAAGTATTAATTGTTTACTTTTGCATTTTGTTGATCAGGGCCAACTGCAGTTCGGTGCCCCTCAGGCGGATGCTGTTGAGCCAGTCTTCGAAGGCGTAGCCCACAGCAGAGCGTCCTTTGGGCTGGCCTTGGGCCGTGTCGACCGTTGCATCGTCGTCGAGGAAGGTTATCAGCCTGTCGGTCAGCGTTGTATCTGGCTCCGAAAAGACAAGGGCCTCGTTGCCATTTAAGTGACCAAAGAGTTGTGGACTGTGACTCGAAAGCGCTTGTGTGGTATCGTCGAGGTAGGTGATAAGCTGGTCGGTGATTACGTATTGTAAATCAAACGATTCTTGTCTTTTTTCGGCTTCTGCGCTGGCTTCGCAGCTGTCGGCATAGCCAGTTGCGGCATCGGCCAAAAGACTGCTGCTGCTTAGCTTTGGGCCTATGGCGCGACGGTTGTGCGACGGTTTGTGCAAAGTGCTGGTTTGTAGATGATTATTGGCTTGCATTTGCTCTGAAACCGTCTCCGTCTCGACTGCAGTCAATGTTGTTGTTGTGCTGTTTTGGGCAATGACGAGCGGTTCTTTTCCGCCGTTGCCGTCAGCGATTCGGAGCGCGAAAGCCACCGCCAGCGCGATGCAGGCCGCTGCCGATGTACTGTACCACAGTACTTTGCGTTTTGCCTTCGACTTGTTGGCGATATTCATCAGCCGCTGCTTGCCAGGGTAGGTCGCCGGCGGATAGGACGTAATGCGCAGCAAAGGGTCGTAGAGGTCGGCCAGCTCGCGCCAGTCGGCGTTCTGCTGCAGCGCGCGCTCCACCTCGGCCGCCTCGTCGGCTCGGAGCAGCCCCTCCTTGTATCGGAAGATGTAAAGTTCTATGTTGCTGTCGTTTATCATTGTCGATTGCTTATTTTTCAATATCCATATTTCGTCAAAACCTGCCTGAGTTTCACCCTTGCACGAAAGGCAGTCACCTGGACGGCGGTGTATGTTTCGCCCGTCATTGCCGCAATCTCCTCATAGTCATAGCCTTCGATGTCGTGCAGCGCCACTATGGTGCGCTGTTTTTCGCTTAGCGTTGCCATCGCCTTGTCGAGGGCATCGCGCAGTTCCATTTGCCTGAAGGGCTCTGTGCGCACCTCGCTTTGCGTGTCCAAGTCATTGACATCCAGCTGTTCTTTCTGCCCGTGTCGCCAGTGGTCGCTCAGCTTTCGCTTGGCCACCACAAGCAGGAACCGTCGCGCATCGTCGATGCTTTCCACTGCCCTGCGCCGCTCCCACAGGGCGGTGTAGGCTTCCTGCCCGGCGTCGTCGGCCAGGCTGGCGTCCCTGCAGCAGCAGAGCGCGAAGCGGTAGATTTCGTCGGCAAGTCGATTGACGGTTGTTTTATATTCCTTCTCGGTCAAGTTCGGCGCTTTTGTATATATATCGTGCAAAGGGGGCAAAATAATACAGCGGGACGAAAATTTTTTCCACCCGGACCCTGTGCGACCCACCCGTCCGGCACCAAAACCGACTGACATTTTGTCATAACCCTTATCAAAGCCCACTGGCGTAAAATATGGTAAAAACAAGGTAGGAATTTGGGTGAACTTTGATAGGAAATTGGTGTTGACAATCAAGCGGTTGCAAAACGGCATTTTTGGCCTTTTTTTCGCTTTTTTGAACTTTTTTGAAATGTTAAAAATCTGCCATTTTGTCAGGTTTTTGGGTCGCGAAGGGTCGCGGCAAAGGCAATGCTTCGGCCGTATGAAAGCCGAATTGCGGTCGGCTTGCCGACAAATCAAATTATTTTCGTAAATTTGCATTTATTATTAATGATTCCTATCTAGTATAAATATTTGAAAATGACACGATACAATTTTGATGAAGCGATTGATCGTCGAGGAACCGACTGCTTCAAGTGGGATGCTTTGCCGTCGATGTACGGCCGCGACGACCTGCTGCCGATGTGGGTGGCGGATATGGATTTCCGCTCGCCGGACTTTGTAATGGATGCGCTAAGGCGTCGCTGCGACCATCCCGTGCTGGGCTACACGATGCCATCGGAGGGCTATTGGAAGGCTGTCAAGGGTTGGATGACAGAGCATTACGGCATCAGCGCATCGACCGGACAGCTCCACTTCATACCGGGCATCGTCGCCGGCATCGCCTACGCCCTGCTGTGTTTTACGCAGCCTGGCGACAAGGTGCTGGTCACCACGCCGGTCTACCCGCCGTTCATCAACCTGCCAAAGGGCAGCGACAGAAACCTGGTTTGCAGTCCGTTGAGGATTGAAAACTGCCGTTTTGCCATCGATTTCGACGATTTTGAGCGCAAGGCCGAAGGCTGCAAGATGTTCATTATGAGCAATCCCCACAATCCGGCCGGAACGGTTTGGGGACCTGACGTGCTGCAGCGTGTCGCCGACGTCTGCGCACGGCACAACGTGCTCGTTGTCAGTGATGAAATCCACGCCGACCTGACGTTGCCGCCGCATCGTCACACCAGTTTCAGCACTGTCTGCAGCTCGGCCGCGGCCAACAGCCTGACGTTTCTGGCTCCAAGCAAGACGTTCAACATCGCAGGCCTTGGCAGTTCGGTTTGCTATATTGCCGACGAGGCGCTGCGCCAGCGTTTCTTCGGCTGGTTGGATGCTCTCGGCGTGGCCGGCGGCAACATTTTTGCTTTTGCCGGAGCCGAGGCGGCATACGCCAATAGGGCCGAATGGCTGAGTCAGATGCTTGATTATCTGAATGAAAACGTAAGGACGCTGGATGCTTTTCTGAAGTCGCGTATGCCCAAGGTCAGGTCGGTGCTGCCCGAGGCTTCGTATCTTGCCTGGCTGGATTTTTCAGACTATGGCTTCAGTCACAAGGATTTGGCCGACAGGCTTTTGAACAAGGCTCGCGTAGCCCTCAACGACGGTACGACGTTTGGCGGCGATGCCTATGCGTGCTGTTTCCGCATCAATTTGGGTTGCCCGCGGGCTATGTTGGAGACGGCTCTCGACCGTATTGCCAACGTTTTGGACAACTGACGGTTAGGCGCGGTTTTCGCCGGGTTTGCCTGTCAGAAATCCAGTCCGAAGCCGAGGTAGAAGCCGATGCTGTGGTTCAGGTCGGACCAGTGGATGTTGGCGCGGACGGGGCCGATAATGGAGCTGTAGGCGTATTCGAGGGCCAGGCCGATGTTGGTCTGCGATGCGTCGCCGTCGAAGAACTCCTTGATTTCCTGCGACTGGTGCAGCGCCTGTGCCGTTGCGGTGACGTAGTGGCGCTTGGCGAAGCGGCATCGCAGGTTGAGGCCTATGCTGCCAAGGGTTCGCATTGCCGACACGGGAGTGCTGATGCCGGCAAAGGTTATCTGCTGGTCGAGGATGCGGTTGGCATCGCTGATTGACAGCATATTAATGTACGGTATCAGTATCGCGTTGACGTGGCGTGCGTCGAAGAAGGGGATGAACGTGAAGTGGCCTATGCTGTGGGCCGAGCGGTAGCCGACCTGCAGCGCGTGCAGCGGCTCGGTTTCGCCCAACAGGCTGAGTGGGAACCAGTTGTAGGTGGCGCGGAATTGCACGCCGAGGGTGGGGAAGTAGGGCTCGTCGAACGAGTCGGAACGCAGCTGCGCAAAGGGGCCGACGAAGATGTTGGATTTGCGCATCTGGTCGAGGTTGTAGCCTGTCATTGTGAAGTCGGCCAGCATCGAGGTGCGGTAGAAATAGTCGGCGCGAATGCCAAGCCGCAGGTTCATCATCCGCCAGGGCGACAGCGAGATACCGATGTCGCCGCGTCCGCGGTTGAAGTCGATGCGGAAGTTGTAGGGCTCGATGCGGAAGGCGCCGTTGCGGGCGGCCTGGAACGAGAGGTCGGTGAAGAAGTCGATGCCGCGGCCGGTGCGCAGCGTGTGGCTGACTCCAAGGATGGAGTTGAGGCCCAGGCGTGCCGTCAGGTCGAGGCGGCTGCCGGTAAGCTGGTGGGCGTTGATGCCCGTGTGCAGGAGTATCGATGCGAAGTCGGCGGCATCGAAGCGCACGCTGGCGCCCAGCTGGTTGACCGGGGCGCGATAGCAGTTGAAGCGCAGCGTGTAGGGGATCGTGTCGCCCAGTATTTCGTATGTGACTTTTTCGAAGGCCTTGGTTCCCATCATTGTAGCTATGGCATCCTCAAGTTCGAGGATGTGCATCCGCCTGTCGTTCTGTCCGTCGGGGAAGAGGCGCCCGCGCAGGTATTTTTCTTCTTTGGCGTTGATGCCGCTAAACTCGATGTGGCCTATGTGTATGGTCTGCTGGTGCAGGTTGATGGCCTTGTGCAGGCTGCGGTTGTGGGCGTTGCGGACGGCAATGTCGGTGACGTGCCGGCGCAGGCTGTCGATTTGCGGCGCATAGCGTTCTGCGGCCTGGCGTCCGCGGTCGAGCATAGTGGCTATGCTTTCCTTGTCGAACGACAGCAGGGTGAAGTCGCTGAGTTCGGGCTGGATGTATATGTCGGTGGCTGCCAGTGCCTTGACGTAGGCTTCGCGACCCAGCAGGTCGGTGGTCTGGTGGACGATGTCGAGCATACTGCGCATCTGGTCGGCTCCCAGTGCAGGGGCCGAAACGTCGACGCCGATGACGATGTCGGCACCAAGCTGCTTGGCGATTTCAGCGGGGAAATTGCTGCGCATACTGCCGTCCATCAGCACCATACCGTTTTTCTTGACGGGCGTGAAGAGGCCAGGTATCGACATTGTGGAGCGCAGGGCGTCGATGAGCTTTCCGCTGAACCACACTTTGGGCTTGGCGGTGATCATATCGGTGGCCACGCAGACGAAGGGGACGGGCAGGTCGATGAAGTTCATCTCGTCTCCGTAACCGACGGCAAGGCTGGCGAATAGGTCCTCGATGTTGCGTCCCTGCACTATGCCGTCGCTGAGAACGCTGCGGCTGTTGATTACGGGCTTGTGGAAGTCCCACTTGTAGGTGCCGTAGGGTATGCTGAGCTGGTACTGGCGGTCGTAGTCCTTCTGTGTCAGCGCGTCGAAGCGGCGCGGGTGCGTGTCGCGCAGCAGGTAGTTCCAGTCCTGGTTGCGGATTATGGCTTCGAGCTCTTCGCCGGTGTAGCCGCAGGCGTATAGGCCGCTGACGAGGCCGCCGATGCTGGTGCCCATCACGAGGTCGATGGGCAGTCCGGCGCGCTCAAGGTGCTGGATTACACTGATGTGGGCGGCGCCTTTGGCGCCGCCGCCGCTGAGGACAAGAGCCACGGTGGGCCGCTCGCGGCGTATGCTGTCCATACGGCTGCGGTATTGGGCTATGGCCACCGAGTCGCGATGGGGATCGATGCCGTAGCTGTATGTAGTTGTGTTCTGGCCACTGGCGTCGAAGGCCAATAGCGTCAGTAGGGCGAGGATGATATTTAGTGTGTTGCTTTTCAATGTTGTAAGACTTTTGTTTTATGTTAAGGCCGTGGGTTGCCTGAGGCAATCGCGGCAGCGTGACGGTCGGATTCTTCGGTTTTCTTCATCATTATGCACTTTCTATTTGATGTTCGCTTTCTTGAGCCGTAGGCTGTTGAGTACCACGCTGACGCTGCTGAATGCCATCAGGGCCGCCGCCCACATCGGCGTGATTTGGAACTTGTTGATGCCATAGAGTGCGCCGGCGGCAAGGGGGATGCATATCGTGTTGTAGATGAAGGCCCAGAAGAGGTTTTGGCGGACGGTAGTGACGGTGCGGCGCGACAGGCGGATGGCGGTGCCGATGTGTCGCAGGTCGTCGCCCATCAGGGTCACTTGCGCCACTTCCATAGCTATGTCGGTGCCGCGTCCGATGGCGATGCTGACATCGGCAGCAGCAAGGGCCTGCGAGTCGTTGATGCCGTCGCCAAGCATAGCAACGGTGCGGCCTTGGCTTTGCAGCTCCCGCACCAGGTCCTCTTTGTCCTGCGGCATCACCTGGCTGCGATAGTTGCCAATGCCGGCCTTCGTGGCCCAGTAGCGTGCTGCGTCGTCGCGGTCGCCGCTGGTCATTATCACTTCTATGCCGTTCTTTTCCAGGCTTTCAACGGCTTCGCGCGCGTTGGGCTTGAGGGTCTCGCGCTGCTCGTAGGGCAGGTCGGAGCCTTGCGTGAAGTCGACATCAGGATTGGGTATTGTCAGTGTGCCGGTCTTGTCGGTGACGAGGGTGTCGACGCGGTGCAGCTGCTCGAGGGCTGTGGCATCCTTGATGAGGATGCCGTTTTCGGCGGCGCGCCCGATGCCGACCATCAGTGCTGTCGGTGTGGCCAGCCCCATAGCGCAGGGACAGGCGATTACGAGCACCGACACTGCCGAAAGCAGGGCGTGGGGCAGCGCGGCGGTGCCGCCAATGATGAGCCACAGGATAAAGGTAATCAGCGAGATGCCGACCACGGCAGGCACAAACACCAGAGCCACTTTGTCGACGGTGCGTTGCACGGGGGCTTTGCTGGCCTGGGCCTGCTGTACCATACGGATGATGGCGGCCAGCACGGTTTTGTCGCCCACTTGGCGGGCTTTCATTGTGAATGTGCCTTGCTTGACGATGGTGCCCGACAGGACGGTGTCGCCCTTGGTTTTGCTGACGGGAACGGGCTCGCCGCTGATCATCGATTCGTCGATGTAAGGCTCGCCGCTTCTGACAATGCCGTCGACGGGCACTTTCTCGCCGGCGCGGACTTCAAGGATGTCGCGCGGCTGGATGGTGGCTATCGGCACGTCGGTCGTGGTGCCGTCGGTGACGAGGTGCGCCGTCTTGGGGGCCAGCCCCATCAGGGCGCGGATGGCCGACGCGGTGCTGCCTTTGGCTTTCTCCTCCAGCAGCCGTCCCGTGAGGACAAAGGCGGTAATCATCACCGAAGCGTCGTACCAAACGTTGTTCTCGATGCCTCTCGGCGTCCAGACGGCTTCGCCCCAAAAGGTGTTGAACACGCTGAAGATGAAGGCTATGCCGGTGCTGAGGGCCACAAGGGTGTCCATATTGGCGCTGCGGTGCATCAGCTGGCGCCAGGCGGTGACGAAAAACTGGCGGCCGCAAAGGAGTATGTCGGTCAGCGACAAAATCATCAGTGTCAGATTCTTGACTAGCGACGGGTTTGCCTGAACAGCGCCGTCGGAAGCCGATGCCGAGGGATGCCACAGCATAGACAGGGCCATCACGGCGATGGCAAAACCCCACGACATCCACACGCGCCGACGCAGGGCGATGAAGGCCTGCCGTTCGATGTCGTCGCTGTTGCGGTCCGATTCGATGACGAGGTCGTAGCCTATTGCCGCCACCTGCCGCTGCATCTCGCTGGGCGTGATGATGTTGGGGTCGTAATCCACCAGTGCCGTGCGGCCTGGCAGCGACACCGAGGCACTGCGGATGCCGTCGAGCGACGCCAGTTTGCGTTCGACGTTGGCCGAGCAGGCGGCGCACATCATTCCGACAACGGGGAAGGTCTGGATCATTTGAAAGTTGAGAGTTGATATAACTTGTGGTAAGTGACCTGTGACCAGTGACCTGTGATACGATTGCGTTCGTGTCACTGGTCACAATTCACTACTAAATATTCAGTTCATAGCCAAGGTCGTCCACGGCTTCCTGTATTTCGCTGATACTTATGCGTTCAGGGTCGTATTCGATGGTTATTTGCTTCTGTTCGACATTGGCGTCGGCCATAGCAACGCCGTCCATTTTCTTGAGGCCTTCTTCGACGCGGGCCTTGCAGTGCTGGCATTTCAGCCCTTCGATGTTGTAAGTCTGTTTAGTCATTGGGTAAAAAATGAAAGTTGAAAAATGAAAGTTGAAAATTGAAATCACTTGTTGTGAGTGATCTGTGATACGAATGCACTCGTGTCACTTATCACTGGTCACAGGTCACTGTTCTCTCACACCAGTGCTTTGAAAAGCTCGGTCATCGTGTCGGCGGCGCGGTCGGCAGCGCGAACCACGTCGTCGCCGTCGTTGAGGCAGTCGTCGCCAAGGTCTTTGGCACAGTTGGTTATGACGCTCATTCCGAAGATTTCCATTCCGCAATGGCGTGCGGCAATCACTTCGGGCACCGTCGACATTCCGACGGCGTCGCCGCCCAGCAGGCGGAACATACGGTACTCGGCGGGAGTCTCATAGGTAGGGCCCGTTTCGGCCACGTAGACGCCTTCGCGCAGCGTCACGCCCAGTTCGGCGGCGCGGGCGTGCGCCTTGGCTCTGAGGCTTTTGCTGTAGACGGTGGTCATATCGGGGAAGCGCGGTCCCAGCTGGTCGAGGTTCTTGCCAATCAGCGGATTGGGCATAAAGCTTATGTGGTCGGTGATGATCATAAGGTCGCCCACGGCGAAGTCGGGATTCATACCCCCGGCGGCGTTCGACACCAGCAATCGCTTGACGCCGAGTGCGTTCAGCACGCGGACGGGGAAGACGACATCTTGCATCGCATAGCCCTCATAGTAGTGGAAGCGGCCCTGCATAGCCACGACGGGCGTCCCGTTCAGCCGTCCGAAGATGAGGTTGCCCTTGTGGCCGACGGCTGTACTTTGTTTGAAACCAGGTATTTCGGCATAGGGGATGATGTCGGCATCCTCGATGCTGTCGGCCAGTTTGCCGAGGCCGCTGCCAAGGATGATGCCCGTTGCAGGGCGCTGTTCAGTGCGTTGCAGCAGGGTCTTTGCGGCATCGCCGATGAGGTCCATATATTGTTGCAAATCGTTCATTTCTTGAGTTTTTCTATTTTTTTCATTATTTCTCCGGCACGTTCATAGTCCTCGTTTTCCTCGCAGATGCGCAGCTCCTGTTCCAGCTCCTCGATTGTCTCGCCCTGCGAAAGGGTGTTGCCCAGCTCGATGTCGTTGCTTTGCGGCGTGAAGCCGGTCTCGTCCAGCACGTTCTGCGCCATCTCGATGTCGACCGAAAGGTGCAGTGCCAGCACCACGGCGTCGCTGGCGCGGGCGTCGATTTCCTTGTCGTTGAAGCCGTCGCTGACCACGAGGGTGGCATAGAAGATGCCCTCTTCAAAGCGGTCGATGCGCACCAGCTTGAGTGTCAGCGCAAAGGCATCGAAAATCGAAACGATGAGCTGGTAGGTCATCGGTCGGCGCGCCTGGCGCTGTTCCTGTTCGAGGATAATCATTTCGGCCTCGTGCTCGCCAATCATCACTGGCACTTTCTTGTCGCCCATAGGGTCGTAGAGCATCAGCACGAACATAGCCGTGTCGGTGAAGCCTTGCAGCACTTCGGTGGGGTATACTTTCTTGTAGTTCAAGGGGGTGAGGGGGTTAAAGGTTAAAGGTTTAAGGGTTGAAGGGTTGAAGGGTTGAAGGGTTGAAGGGTTTAAGGGTTTAAGGGTTGAAGGGTTTAAGGGTTTAAGGGTGTAAGGGTTAAAGGGTATAAGTGTATAAGTGTGTAAGGGTATAA
>R12__coassemble_424_pt1 | contig 16719 bp, 12 predicted proteins | sample R12__metabat2_low_PE_028 | metagenome-assembled genome bin R12
CGCTTCGGAAGCGTACAAATACTGTACATATACTGTACATATACTGTACAACGGGTAGAGCGGGTGCTAAGAACCAGGCAGTTACGGCGACCAAAAATCAGTCCTCGGCGCTGCGGCCCTTCGGGGCATCGGGGGCGGCAAAACGGGGCCTGCGACGGCAGCGGCATCGCACGGCACACGATTATCAACTGCGGTTGATAAAAAAATACGGCAAAAATTTTCGTATGTGCTTTTTATATTGTAATTTTACAAAATGTTTTTCGCACCCAAAAGGCGCGTAATATCCTTATACTCAGCAAAAAAGCAATAATGCACAATATGAAAAAAGTAAGCAAAACACTGACAGAACACCTCGAAAGGGTGACAGAACTGGCCTCGAGGCTCGAACGGGGCGACCGAAAAGCATCGCGCATCGACATCGACATCCTCCTGGATGCCATGCGCCAAATGTACGATGACGTTTATGCCCTGACGGACGGAAACGAAGACGAAAACGAAGACGAAAGCGGAAAGCGGAAAGCGGAAAGCGAAGAGCAGCCCGCCGAAATGTCAGTGTTGATGGTCGACAACGAGGTCGAGGCGGTTTTTGCCAACGACACGGAAGCGGAGGCCGGCACCGACCCCGCCAACAGCCAGCCGACGATAGAGGAAATCGAAGGACAGCCCAACGACGAGCTGTTCGAGGAAGCGGAGCCGGAACCGGAAGCGGAAAGCGAGGAAGCGGGAGCGGAAAGCGAGGAAGCGGGAGCGGAAAGCGGAAAGCGGAAAGCGGAAAGCGAGGGAGCGGGAGCGGAAAGCGAGGAGCCCAAAGCGGAAAGCGGAAAGCGGAAAGCGGAAAACGAGGATCCCAAAGCGGAAAGCGGAAAGCGGAAAGCGGAAAGCGAGGAGGCCGAGCCGCAGCCTGCCGAGGAACCCAAAACGCTGTGGGACAAACTGCAGAGCACACAGGGCAGCGCCACCATCGCCGACAAGATAGGCGCCGCCAAGAGCATATCGGACCTGCTGGAAGAGCAGAAAGCCAAAACAGAAGAGCAGGAAGCGGAAAGCGGAAAGCGGAAAGCGGAAAGCGAGGAGATGAAGCCCGAGCTGCCGCCGCAAGGTGCCGACCGCAAGAGCCCGGCCCCCGAATCGAATGCTGCGGCTGCGCCATCGCTGTTCGACTACTTCAAAACGCCGGCGCAGGACAACAACACGCAGCGCACCCTGGCCGACACCCTTGGCGGACAGATGCGCCAGCACGCTGTGCGCACCGACAAGGTCCACGACCTGCGCACCGTCATCAACATCAACGACAAGTTCAGCTTTATGAGCGAGCTGTTCCACAACAATATGAAGGGCTACAACGATTTCATCCTGCGCCTCAACGCCATCGACGGGCGCGACGAGGCCCTGGCCTACGTCGGCACCGTCGCCGAACAGTACAGCTGGGACAACGAGTCGCTGGCCGTCAAGACTTTCTACAGCATCTTCGACCGCAAATTCTGACAGCGTATTTATTAAAACGGCGAATTAAGCGAATTAAGCGAATTGAGCGAATTAGTCAGCATTTCAAATATATCAATTTTCAAATCCCAATGACCCCAAAAGCAATACTTTTTTCGGCCCCCTCGGGCTCGGGCAAGACGACCATCATCAAGCGACTGCTGCAGTATTTCGACTGCTTCGAGTTTTCAATCAGCGCCACAAGCCGCAAGCCCCGCGAGGGCGAAAGGGACGGCATCGACTACTACTTCCTCTCGCCCGAGGACTTCGAGCGGCGCGTGCAGGCCGGCGATTTCCTGGAATGGGAAGAGGTGTATGCCGGGACGCGCTACGGAACGCTGAAGTCGGAAATCGACCGCATCGCCGAGCGCGGCAAGGTGGTGATTTTCGACGTCGACGTCAACGGCGGCCTTAACATCAAGCGCTTTTTCGGCGACAGCGCTATGGCCATCTTCGTGATGCCGCCGTCGATCGAAGTGCTGGAACAGCGTCTGCGCCAGCGCGGCACCGAGAGCGAGGAGTCGATACAGAAGCGCCTGGGCCGCTCGGCCCGCGAGCTGGACGAGGCTTCGCGCTTCGACAAGACCATCGTGAACGACGACCTGGACCGCGCCGTGGCCGAGACCAAAGCCGTCATTGAAATGTTTTTAGGGGCTGGCAACCAGCCGGCAAAAAGGATTTAGTACTCCCAACAATTCAACATACCGAACATAAGTGCAGAAACTTGGCGAATTCATAAAGAAGCACTCGAACACGCTGGTTTTCATCCTGCTGGAAATCATCGCAACGCTGCTGATAGTCCAAAACACGTTCTATCAGCGGTCGCGCATAGTGCGTGTGGGCAATGCCATAGCAGGGACGTGGCACCGGGGCGTGTCGTCGATGACGGGCTATTTCGGCCTGAAGGCCGAGAACGAATACCTGGCGGCCGAGAACGCCGCGCTGCGCGCCGAGATGGCATCGTCGTACATCTCGTACAGCGACAGCGTTTTCCAAGTGAACGACACCGTCTACAAGCAGCGCTACTCGTACACCGACGCGCAGGTGATCAAGAACTCGTACAACCAGTCCAAGAACTATATGATGATCAACAAGGGCTCTGCGCAGGGCGTGAGCGTCGATATGGCCGTGATTTCGCCGCAGGGCATTGTGGGCGTTGTGGTGAACACGACGAAGAACTTCTCGACCATTATGCCCGTGCTGCACACCGACAGCCGCCACAGCGTGAAGCTGAAACGCACCAACTCGACGGGGTCGCTGATATGGGAAGGCGGCGACTACCGCTACGCGACACTGGTGGACATCCCGACGACCTATCCGCTCTACAAGAACGACACGATAGTGACCAGCGGACTGGCCAACGACTTTCCCGAAGGGATAGCGGTGGGATACATCGAGGACTTTACGAGCGTCCAGGGCAGCGGATTCTACAGCATCCGCATACGCTTGGCGACGGACTTCAACAACCTGAGCCACGTCTATGTGGTGGACAACCATTTCAAGGCCGAACAGGATTCACTGATGAAAATAACGGAGGTAGACGATGAATAGCCAATTGATTATTAGAAATATCGGGCGGTTTGTGCTGCTTATGCTCCTGCAGGTGCTGGTGTTCAACAACGTCTATCTGGGCGGATACATCAACCCGTGCCTGTACGTGCTTTTCATCGCTATGCTGCCAACCAATATGGGCCGCATCCCGATGATGCTGACAGCCTTTTTCACAGGACTTTGCATCGACATCACAACCAATATGGCGGGCTTCCACACCTTTGCCTGCACCGCCGTGGGCTATCTGCGCGGCGTGTGGCTCGACAAGATCATCATCCGCGACAACGAAGAGGGCATCGATATGCCCTGCATCTACAACGGCTCGTATCAGCAGTTTTCGCTCTACCTGATGCTGCTGTTGCTGGTTTTCAACCTCATATACCACACCCTGCTGGCCTTCAGCCTGCACGACTTCCTCAACATACTGCTGACGGCCCTGCTGAGCACCATCGTCACCTGGCTGCTGGCCATCCTGTACCAGACCCTGCTGCTGCGCAACACGAAAAACAAAAACAAAGCCTGATGAACACCAAGAAGACCATAACCCTGCTGCTGGCCCTGCTGTGCGTGCTGCCGATGCACGCGCAACTGGCTGTGGGCAAATGGAAAGACTGCTTCTCGTACTATGAGTTGCACAAGGTGCAGCAAGCCGGCGACCGCATCTATGCCTCGGCCAACGGAGGCCTGATGTACTACGACCTCGACGACCTGACGGTCAACCGAATGAACAAAACGACGATACTCAACGATGCCGGCATCAGCACGTTTGCCTACGACCAGCAGACCCGCACCCTCGTCGTCGCCTACAGCAACGCGAACATCGACCTGGTCCGCAACGACAAAGCCATAAACATCAGCGACATAAAGCGCAACAATATTGGCGGGAACAAGAACATCAACAACATACGCTTCAAGGACCGCTGCGCCTATCTGGCCTGCGGGTTCGGCATCGTTGTGCTTGACCTTGTGCGCAACGAGATAAAGGAGACCTTCTACCTTGGCACCGACGGCACCTATCTGAACATCAACGATATTGCCTTCACCGACAGCCTTATTGTCGCCGCCACGGACAACGGCATAATGTATGCCAGCCTGAGCAACCCCTACCTCAACATCAGCAACAACTGGACCCGCGACGAAAGCTCGCTGCTGGCCGGACTGACCGTGAGCAAACTGGAAGTCGACGCCGGCGACCGCCTCATAGCATTGGCCACAACGGCAGGGAGCGACACGGCCGTGTATCGCGAAAACGCGACGCTGACCTTTGCGCCGCTGACGTCGGGCAACATCTGCAACATCAAACTCTCGCGCAACCAGCTGTTTGTTTGCCACAGCGACCGCCTTGCCATCTACGATGCCCAATACGCCCTGCAGAACGAAATCGGCGACATCGACTGGATGAAGATGGAAGTGAACGACGCCGAATTGGGCAGCGACGGCCGACTGTGGCTGGCCCACCGATGGGCTGCACTGGCATCAGTGGAGCTGGACAACAACCTGCGCATCAACACCTTCTATCCCCAAGGGCCAGCCAACGACAACAGCTATAGCCTGACAGCTTTCGACAACGACCTGATGGTGTGTCCAGGCGGACACTCGACGACATATACCAGCAATTATCTGCCTGCCAACTTATTCACGATGCGCAACGGCGAATGGAATGTCCTCGAGGACCCCGACAATCTTCTCTACGGCATCACCGACATCATCCACGTTGCCGTCAATCCCCGCAACAACGAGGAGAGGCTGGCGGCAAGCTGGGGCCGAGGCATAGTGGAGATAACCGGCAACAAGGTGACCAACGTCTACAACAGCAGCAACAGCGACGGCACACTGGAACCCTATGTGGAAGGGACTTTCTCCACACTGCGTACTGGCGGCATAGCCTACGACGGCAAAGGCAATGCCTGGATCACCAATTCGCTGAAGGCCAACGGTCTCGTCGTGAAACGCAACGACGGTACCTGGCAGAGTTTCAACACGCTGGCAATGGTTGGCGGCAGCGACATAGACCACATCATCTGGGACAGCATCAACGACCTGAAGCTGTTCTGGGGACGCGCCAACAAGATTTTTGTCCACGACGGCACAGGCAAGATGGCATATATCGACCCTAACAACGGTGCAAAGCTGGAGACCTCGACAATAGGGGCACTGGCACAGGACCACAACGGCAACCTGTGGATAGGGACCAACAAGGGCATCAAGGCTGTCTACAACCTGTCGAACGCATTCCAGAACGGCGGCGAAGGAGAGCGTTCGCCCATCACCTGCAGCAACATCCTTTACAACGAGAACGGCATCAACGAATACCTGATGGCATACGAGAGTATCACGGCGATTGTGGTTGACGGAGCCAACCGCAAGTGGGTAGGCACATCGACTGGCGGCCTCTACCTATTGTCGGCCAACGGATTGGAGCAGATAGAACATTTCACGGCGGCCAACTCGCCCCTCTTCTCCGACAAGATTTTATCGCTGGCCATAATGCCGTGGAGCGGCGAACTGTTCATCGTGACCGACAAAGGGATGCAATCCTACCGCACCACCGCGACCTACGCTTTCAGCGAGCCTATGGACGACATCCACGCCTTTCCCAATCCAGTCAGGCCCGACTACGACGGTCTGATTGCCATCAAAGGATTCACCCGCAACGCGCTGGTACACATCACCGATGCTGCCGGAAACACCGTCTATTCGACCCGCGCCAACGGTGGACAGGCCGTTTGGAACGGCTGCACCCTCAGCGGCAAGCGAGTGGCATCGGGCGTATACTATGTATTTGCATCGGCCGAAGACGGCTCGATGCGATCGGCAACGAAGATATTGGTTATAAAATGAGGGAGTTAAGGGAAGTTAAAGGAAGTTAAAAGAAGTTAAGGGGAGTTAAAAGGAAGTTAAGGGGAGTTAAAGGAAGTTAAGGGAAGTTTTTGGGGGAGTTAAAGGAAGTTAGAGGGAAGTTAAGGGGAGTTAAGGGACAATACAATTTGTATCTGAAGTTAAAGTTAAGGTTAAAGTTAAAGTTAAGGTTAAAGTTAAAGTTAAAAAGAAATGACACTTACGACACAAGGCCTTGTGCTACACACCACAAAATATGGCGAGACGAGTATAATCGCAAAAGTTTTTACTCGTGAGCTGGGCCTGTGTTCGTACATCATAAAAGGGGTCCGCAGCAGCAAAGGGAAAGCAAAGCAGAACCTGCTGCAGCCATTGAGTCATCTGGAAATGACGGTGTACAACAATTCAAAACGTCAGCTGCAGTACATCAAGGAGATGCGCCCGGCAACACACTACAACAACATCCAAAACAACGGCGTAAAGATGGCCCTGCTCTTCTTTATGGACGAAGTGCTTTACAAGTCCCTGAAAGAAGAGGAAGAAAACAGAGAGCTCTTCGACTACGTCATCGAAGAACTTTACCATATCGACAGCGAAGAACAGACATCGGCAGCCCCTATCAGCTTCCTGATAAACACGGCGCACCATTTAGGCATTGAGCCGATGGACAACTACAGCCTGCAAGAGCCGCTGTTCAACCTCAAGGAAGGTCGCTTCCAGGCAGCACCGTCAACTTACACCACTGCAACAAACCCTAACGCTGCATACTTCCTCGACACAGCGTCCAGCTCACATATCCACAGCTACCTTTCCTATTCGATGAACCACGGCCCACAGCCACAACTCACAGCATTGCAGCGCAGCACAACACTGAACAACCTACTGGAATACTACCATATACACTTGTCCGACTTTCATAATTTCACTTCGCACGAAGTTCTGCATTCCGTTTTAAGATAAACATACATCAAAATGAAAAAAATACTGACTCTCACAATCCTGACTTGCGCTATGTTTGCCAACATAGCCTTCGCCCAGAACAGCTACTGGGTGGCATTGACCGACAAGGCCGGCACGACGTTCGACCCATACAGCTATTTCGATGCAAAAGCCATCGAGCGCTACCAGCGCAACAACGCTGACCTGTACGACATTACTAACTATCCTCTCAACGACAGCTATGTGGCGCAGATTGACGCCATTGTTGCAGCGGACTTGCAATCAACTACCGAGGTGTTCGGCCAGAGCCGCTGGCTGAACGCCGTTGCCGTCACCGCAACAGCCAAGCAGATTGAGGCCATCGGGCGTCTGCCTTTCGTCAAGGAGATTATCCAGCTCAACAACGATATGGTTCTTGCCGAAAAGAAAGAGGCTGAAACAGAAAACTCCGTTTTCAATTCGCAGCAAGTGACCCAACAGCTACATCGTATGCAGGGTCAGAGGTTTATAGAGAAAGGATTCGACGGCACCGGTATCCGCATCGCCGTCTTCGACGGAGGTTTCAAGTCGGTGAACACGCACCAGGCTTTCAAGCATCTGCGCGACAACGGACAAATCATAGCCACGTGGAATTTCACCACAAAGGAGGAGAACGTCTACGACAACCATTCGCACGGCACAATGGTGCTGAGCTGCATAGCCGGCAAGATGGGCGACCGCCAGCTGGGTCTGGCCACCGGCGCCACCTTCCTGCTGGCCAAGACCGAGGTGGACCCCGAGCCTTACAAGGAGGAAGTCTGGTGGGCACAGGCCGCTGAGTGGGCCGACAAGAATGGTGCCGACATCATCAACAGTTCGCTGGGCTACACCCGCGACCGCCACTACACCTGGCAGATGGACGGCCGCAGCTATGTGTCGCGCGCCGCCAACCTCGCTGCCCGCAAAGGTATCCTGGTCTGCAACAGCGCCGGCAATTCGGGCGACGACGAGAACTGGAAGATTATCGGTGCTCCGGCCGATGCCGACAGCATCCTGTCGGTGGGCGGCATCAGTCCGTCGCTGAAAGCATATAGCCACATCAGTTTCAGCAGCTACGGCCCCACAGCCGACGGACGTATGAAACCCAACGTCTGCAACTTCGGCTATGCCGAATGTGCCGACAGCGGCAACGACACAGCCACCACCTTTGCCGCCGGCACCAGCTTCTCGTCGCCGCTGACAACGGGCTTCTGCGCCTGCGCAATGCAGGCCGTCCGCAAGCAAAAGAGCGTTACGGCAATGCAGATGAAAGCGCTGATTGAAGAGTCGGCCGACCTCTACCCCTACTACGACTACGCCTTCGGCTACGGTGTGCCGCAGGCCAGCTACTTCCTCGACGAGGACAAGCGCATCATCGAGAAAGCCGCCACTTTCGCGTTCGAAGACTTTGGCGACTATGTGCTGATTCATCCCCAAAAGGAAAGAACCGCCACTTGGCAGCAAGAAGCCGACGGTCTTGACGACGGCGACACTCGCGAGGATGCAGTGATGTTCAAGATGCAGGACGCCAACGGTCTCATCGAGCGCTACTACAACATTGGAATGCTGGATTTCAACGACAGCCTGGCTATTGCCATTCCGAAAGCATACATCGGCAACAAGACCCTCGTGGCCTGCGTCGATGGCTTTTCAAATCAGCACAAGCTCTCGCAGGACGACCAGATTGCCTATGCCGAAAACGACTTTGAGAAAGAGCCCTACTACCTCATCCACTACAGCACCGGCCGCATCCTTACAGGATACAACGAGCGCGGGGCACGCCACATCGACGACAACCGCGTCAGCAACTGGGGCGTAGGTCAGAAATACCTGTCCGAAATATATTTGCAATACGGCATCTCCTGGTTCTTCCCCTACACGATGCGCTACAGCGATGCCTACACTATCGGTTTCCGATTCTTGCGCCATTTCAACAAATGGTATGGACTCGGTATCGGACTGGAAGCAAATACACAATATTTCCGCTACGACCCCGCCACCGCCAACGGTTGGGACAACACCCTTTCGCTTACCAACTTCACCAATGTCGAGAAAAAACGCTTCCTGTTCTACAACGCCAACATCGAACTCTTCCAGCGCATTCGCATCATCAAGAACGGCAACGACGAGAAGGGTCTGCACTGGGACCTCGGCATCTACGGAGGCCCTCACGGCAACAGCTACACGGTGCGGTACAATGCAGCCGAAAATAACGACAACGCTTTGATACAGACAACCATCTACGACGAAGTCGAGCCCGCAAGCAACTGGAACTGGGGCTTCACCTCACGCCTCGTCTGGAACTGGATAGGCATCTACGGCCGCTACCGTATGAGCCAGCCCAGCCTCGACCTGCCTCGTCTGGAACTCGGCGTACAATTATCTTTCTGAAAATAAACAAAACAACAATAGACAATGAAAAAAATCTTCTTAATCGCTTTTGCGATAATTTCCAGTTTCCACCTGCACGCCCAGTCGCACTATTGGGTGATGCTGACCGACAAAGCCGGCACGACGTTCGACCCCTACAGCTACTTCGACCAGAAGGCCATCGAACGCTACCGCCTGAACAACGCCGACCTCTACGACATCACAAACTACCCGCTCAACAACAGCTATGTGCAGCAGATTGACGCCGTTGTGACGGACTTGCAATCCGGCACTGAAATCTTCGGCCAAAGCCGCTGGTTCAACGCCGTGGCCGTCACCGCTACGCCCGACCAGGTGGCTCGCATCCAGCAGCTGCCCTTCGTCCGCGAAGTCGTTATGCTTGAAGCAAATATGCAATTAGCGAAAAGCGGAGAACAAAAATCGGAAAGCAACGATGTTGCGACGGATTTGCAATCCGGCACCGACTCTGCCCTCAACGCCCATCTCCACGCCCAGCTGCAGCGTATGGGCGGCAAGTACTTCCGTGCCAAGGGCATCAACGGCAAGGGCATCCGCATCGCCATCTTCGACGGCGGATTCCCGCAGGTGAACACCCACGCCGCCTTCAAGCACGTGCGCGACGAGCACCGCATCATCAAGACTTGGAACTTCCCCAACAAGAAAGAAGATGTCTACGGCTGGAACAGCCACGGTCTGATGACCTTCGGCTGCATCGCTGGACGCGAGGGCGACGTTGACCTCGGTATGGCCACTGGTGCCGAATACCTGCTGGCACGCACCGAGATCGAGGCCGAGCCTTTTAAGGAAGAGGTCTGGTGGCAGATGGCTGTCGAATGGGCCGACAAGAACGGCGCGCAAATCATCAGCTCGTCGCTCGGCTATGGCAAAGACCGCTACTATACTAAGGATATGAACGGCCAGAGCTATGTGGCCAAGGCCGGCAATATGGCTGCACGCAAGGGTATGTTGGTCTGCAACAGCGCTGGCAACGAGGGCGAAGACAACAAGTGGCGCACCATCATCACCCCCAGCGATGCCGACAGCGTGCTCTGCGTGGGTGGTCTCGACCCGAGCCTTACCGACTACCAGCGCACCAGCTTCAGCAGCTTCGGCCCCAGTGCCGACGGACGCCAGAAGCCCAACGTCACCGCCTTCGCCTGGGCCCGCAGCGCCAACACTGGCAAGAGCAACGAGGAATATCACGTCGTCCCCGGCACCTCCTTCAGCTGCCCCCTCGTGGCCGGTTTCGCCGCCTGCGCCCTGCAGGCCAAGCCCAACCTGACGGCTATGCAGCTCTTCCACGAAATTGAGAAGAGTGCCGACCTCTACCCCTACTGCGACTACAGCTACGGATACGGCGTGCCCCAGGCCGACTATTTCACCGGCGACCGCAAACCCGCCAAGCCCACCTTCAAGTTCGTCCAGACCGACAGCTCGCTGACAATCGCCCCTCTCAAGAACTATGACAATTGCCGCATCTTCATCAAGAACAGCAATCCCAGCGGCGAAATCATAAACTATCAGAAAATTGAAATGAAAGACTTCACCACAGACAAATCCCTCATCCTCGACGGCGGCGACATCATCACTGCCCAGATGGATGGATATGTTGCAGAATATACCGTAAAGAACTCCAACAATGCATTTCTTTCTACCTATTGCTACCCCGCAGTCAATTTCAATCAGACCGACGAAACCCACTTCAGCTACAGCCTGGATGAAGGCGGTGCCATCAAAGAAAGCTACTATCAGTTTGGCATAGCCCTCAACACCTCCTGCGACGAGCTGTCGACCCGCATCTGGTCGCCCGCCAAGCGCATCGGCATCCGCCAAGTCAAGCATTTATCCAAAGCCTACGCCCTCGGTTACGCCTTCGAATACAGCCACACCAGTTTCCGCTTCGACAAGACCGTTGCCAACCGCCTCGACACGCTGATGGCAATGGACGACGACCTGCGCTGGCTCGACGACGGAGTCATCAAGCACAAAGTCAACCTCGGCGAACTGGGCATCGAGCTCTTCCAGCGCATCCGCCTGCGTCCCTGCGGTGTCTTCCACAATGGCTGGCACTGGGACCTCGGTGTCTACGGCAACTGGGGCTTCAACGTCTACAAGCTGAAAGGCGAACACAGCGGCGACATAGCCGAAACGCGCAAACAGACGCTGCGCAACCTCAACGTCCTGGCCGACTACCGCTGGAACTACGGCATCACCACGCGCATCACACGCGACTGGATAGGCCTCTACGCCCGCTACCGCCTCAACGGCATCGGCAAGGATGTCGCCGCCGACAAGGTGCTCCTGCCCCGCCTCGAAGTGGGCCTCAACCTGGCAATCGGAGCAATTAGATAACAGTGACAAGTGACAAGTGACAAGTGACGAGTGACACGAACTCGCTCGTTTCACAGGTCACAAGTCACTGCTCACTTTTAAACAAACACACAATAACTGACACAATTGATCGTTATATCATAGATGATTATCTGTATCAACCATAAAAAAGCCTCGGAGAGGCTTGATGTTATTAACACCCCTAAAAAAGCCTCGGAGAGGCTTGATGTTATTAACACCCCTAAAAAAGCCTCGGAGAGGCTGGACCTTATTAACACCGTACAAGCGAAGCGCAGTGCGGTGATTGACAACCAACAAAATGCCTGCGTCTCGGAGAGACGCGACATCACAATCCGTTGCGGCGGATTTGCAATCCGACGCACCATAAAATAAGGATTTGCAATCCGCCAAAACTGAGAACAACAACCAACAATTGAATCAACGAAAAAAAATATAATTATGACCTTAGAAGAATTTCAGAACGAACTGCGTCAGGGCATTCCCAATCCGCTGCCCGAACCGCAACCCTATGACCCAACCGTAAACCACGCCCCCAAGCGCAAGGACATCCTCACGCCCGCCGAGAAGAAGCTGGCCATCCGCAACGCGCTGCGCTATTTCGACCCCAAGGACCACGCTATGCTGGCCCCCGAATTTGCCGAAGAGCTGCGCAAATACGGCCGCATCTATATGTACCGCCTGCGTCCCACCTACAAGATGTACGCACGCCCCATCGAGGAGTATCCCGCCAAATGCCGCCAGGCAGCAGCCATTATGCTGATGATCCAGAACAACCTCGACCCCGCCGTGGCACAGCATCCCCACGAGCTCATCACCTACGGCGGCAACGGTGCCGTCTTCCAGAACTGGGCACAGTACCGCCTCGTGATGAAATACCTCAGCGAGATGACCGACGAGCAGACCCTCGTGATGTACAGCGGCCACCCGATGGGACTCTATCCCAGCCACAAGGACGCTCCGCGCGTGGTCGTCACCAACGGTATGATGATACCCAACTATAGCAAGCCCGACGACTGGGAGCGCTACAACGCCCTCGGCGTCACGCAGTACGGCCAGATGACCGCCGGCAGCTATATGTACATCGGTCCGCAGGGCATCGTCCACGGCACCACCATCACCGTCCTCAATGCAGCCCGCAAGCTCGGTGGTGAAGGAACTGCCAGTGGCCGTTCCGATAGCGCAGCGGAGAATCCAACAGCCGGCAAGCTCTTCATCACCGCCGGCCTCGGCGGTATGAGTGGCGCACAGCCCAAGGCTGGCGACATCGCCGGCGTGGTCAGCATCACTGCCGAAATCAACCCCGCAGCCACCAACAAGCGCTTCGAGCAGGGTTGGGTCGACGAGGTCCACGCCAACCTCGACGAACTCTTCGTTGAAGTGAACAAAGCCATCGCCGCCAAGAAGGCACGCAGCTTCGCCTACCAGGGCAACGTCGTCGACCTGTGGGAATACTGCGCCGAAAAGGGCATCCACGTCGACCTCGGCAGCGACCAGACCTCGCTCCACAACCCCTGGGCCGGCGGCTACTATCCCGTCGGAATCAGCTTCGAAGACTCGAAGACGATGATGGCCGAGCAGCCCGAACTCTTCAAAGAGAAGGTTCAGGAGAGCCTGCGCCGCCACGTGGCAGCCATCAACAAGCTGACCGCCAAGGGTATGTACTTCTTCGACTACGGCAACGCCTTCCTGCTCGAAAGCAGCCGCGCCGGTGCCGACATCTGGAACGCCGACCACAGCGCTTTCCGCTATCCCTCATACGTACAGGATATTATGGGCCCGATGTGCTTCGACTACGGCTTCGGCCCCTTCCGTTGGGTCTGCACCAGCGGCAAGCCCGAGGATCTCGACAAGAGCGACCACATCGCTATGGACGTCCTGGCCGAAATCGCAGCCACCGCTCCCGCCGAAATCCAGCAGCAGATGCACGACAACATCCAGTGGATCAAGGGTGCTAAAGAAAACCACCTCGTCGTCGGTAGCCAGGCCCGCATCCTCTATGCCGACTGCGAAGGCCGCACCAAGATTGCCGCCCGCTTCAACGAAGCCATCCGCAAGGGCGAAATCAGCGCTCCCATCGTCCTCGGCCGCGACCACCACGATGTCAGCGGCACCGACAGCCCCTTCCGCGAAACCAGCAACATCTACGACGGCAGCAACCGCACCGCCGATATGGCCATCCAGAACGTCATCGGCGACGGCTTCCGCGGCGCCACGTGGGTATCGATTCACAACGGCGGCGGCGTAGGCTGGGGCGAAGTCATCAACGGCGGCTTCGGTATGGTCCTCGACGGCAGCGAAGCCTGCGACCGTCGCCTGCGTATGATGCTCCACTGGGATGTCAACAACGGCATCAGCCGCCGCAGCTGGGCCCGCAACGAGGGCGCTATGTTCGCCATCCGTCGCGCTATGGAGATCTGCCCCGAGCTGAAGGTCACGATGCCAAACCTCGTCGACGACAAAGTCCTCGAAGGACTCTTCTGACCCACAGCAGGGAAGCGACCGCAACCCTGCGGCCGCAAATAACCCTATCCCACACAAAAGACGGCAGTGGCAAAGCAACGCCACTGCTGTCTTTTTGTTTTATCCGCGCCTCTGCAGCTGACTAATTCAAAACCGAACAGCATAACTTAAACATCGGCCTTCAGTAGCGACATCCGCGTGACGCAGTGCTGGTCGTTAATATTTGATTTTGTGATTCTAAAAAAATTCGTAATTTTGCATTTGATTAAATAGTGCTCTACGAGCATACGGAAACAATACAAAACAACTGAAAACAAATACAATATACACAACTACAGCAAAAAAACAAACGCCACATAAAATACCATTGAATGCATAGGAGAATCGTTTATGACTCAGGCTCAGGCTGTAATAGTAACCATTGAGAAACTTGGAGGTGTCGCCACGCTGAACCAAATCAATCAGCATATCTTTGAAATCAAAGATTGTGTTTGGGGAACGAAGACTCCATTTGCCAGTGTCCGCCGAATTGTGCAACTGACCAAAGGTATATACAAGATAAAACCAGGCTTATATGCTCTCGAATCCCATCGTAAACAGTTGGAGTTGGAAGGCATAATTGAACAGACAGATAAAAACAAGGAATCCGAAGAGATAAAAACCTTCAATCATTCATATTACCAAGGGCTTCTGCTTGAAATTGGAAGAATGAGAAATCTGGATACCTTTGTCCCAAATCAGGATAAGAATAAGAAATTCTTAAAAACACCACTCGGTGAAATTCGAACATTACAATCTATTCCACCGTACTCATACCCAGATCTTGTCGAACGAAGTTCAACAATAGATGTTATTTGGTTCAACAGTCACAAAATGCCACATTCTTTTTATGAGGTTGAGCATTCAACAGATATACAGAACTCGCTGCTAAAATTTGATGATTTAAGGGACTTTTCGGCTCGTATGGTTATTGTAGCCGACGAGAAGCGACACTTAGAATTTATTACAAAGATGGGATATGATGCATTTAAAGCACTTCGTGAAAACAAACGAGTAGACTTTTTAAGTTACGCATCGCTTGACAAGCAATATGAGCAGGAACTACAAAGACAAAATATGGAATTCATTTTATAAATAAAATCTTTAAATCTAAACAACATAAGAAACATAATTAATTCGTAAATATTAAAACAAACGTTTGCTATTTGCTCTATTCGCATTGAAACCTAGGAAATTTCAAAAGAATGGTATAAGGGTAAGCAAATCTGGAAACGACCGTATATGCGGGCGTGATTTGACCTATACCAGGCTTTCCTAGGGCCTCAATGCGAGCAATCATTGCCCGCATATTTTGTGCCCTGAGAGAGCCTAATAGGCTTGTAGCAGACATCAAAACTGCTACAATGGACAAAAGCGTTATCAAACATTTGGCCAAAGATGACCAATTGTTATTACATCAATCAACGTTAAAAAACTATTATGCGTCTCCGACCCACGATTTCAATCTGCTTTGCGGCGACACATTCGAACTGCTACCGCAATTCAGTTTCAAGTTCGATATGATTTTTGCAGACCCGCCATATTTCTTATCGAATGGCGGCATTAGTGTGCAGAGCGGCAAGATAGTCAGCGTCAACAAAGGTGATTGGGACAAAGGTATGTCGCCCGATGAAATCAATAGTTTCAATCTTCAATGGCTTTCTTTGTGCCGAGACAAACTGAAGGATAAAGGGACTATTTGGATTAGCGGTACATATCACAACATTTTCTCCGTTGCCAACTGCCTTACACAGCTGGGATACAAGATCCTTAATGTAATCACGTGGGCAAAAACCAATCCTCCACCCAACATCTCGTGCCGCTACTTCACCTATAGCACCGAATTCATCATCTGGGCCCGCAAGACGCAAAAAGCGCCACACTACTACAACTACGAACTGATGCGACACATAAATGGTAACACGCAGATGACCGATGTGTGGCGACTGCCAGCCATTGCCCCGTGGGAGAAAAGCTGCACAAAGCACCCGACACAGAAGCCCCTTGCATTGCTAAGCCGTATAATTTTAGCATCGACCGAACCCGGTGCGTGGATACTCGATCCTTTTGCAGGAAGCAGCACCACAGGCATTGCTGCCAACTTGTTGGGGCGTCGCTATCTCGGAATTGAACGAGAGGAGTCGTTTGCCGCCATCAGCCGTGCACGCCGCGAAGAAATTGAAGACCCTAAAACTTTCTCTACCTATCGTAACAAAATACCCGACATCGTGAAGGCAGAGGATACACAATTGGGAATATCAATGTGCTGCGAATCAGCAGAAGACGAGTCGCTACCGTTTCTGATGGATTAACACAACCATCCACAGCTGGACAAAATGTTCGCCATCCGTCGCGCTATGGAGATCTGCCCCGAGCTGAAGGTCACGATGCCAAACCTCGTCGACGACAAAGTCCTCGAAGGACTCTTCTGACCCACAGCAGGGAAGCGACCGCAGGAATGCGGCCGCAAATAACCCTATCCCACACAAAAGACAGCAGTGGCAAAGCAACGCCACTGCTGTCTTTTTGTTTTATCCGTGCCTCTGCAGCTGACCAAATCACCACCGAAACAAATAACCAAAGGCACCCCATACTTAAACCCAAATCGGTCATTAGGATTAATCAGCAGCGATAAAAATGTCGTTTTCT
>R12__coassemble_446_pt1 | contig 16212 bp, 10 predicted proteins | sample R12__metabat2_low_PE_028 | metagenome-assembled genome bin R12
GGTGGGGCAGGGGGTGGCGGCGCAGTCGGCGAAGACCATCAGGCCGTCTTCACCGTAGGTCTTGTCCTTCAGCACCATAATGAATGCACCGCTGACGACGCTGACGCCCGGCAGGGTCTTGACAACCTGGAAGGCGGGACGCAGCACGTCGCCCGTAGCGTTGCGGGCACCGGCCACCTCGCCGTCGGCGTCGCCGTTCTTGATGAGCAGCGTGGCCAGATAGAGCGGGTCTTCGACCAGGCGCATAGCCTCGTCCATCTGCATACCTTTTTTCTTGCGGATTTCGCAAAGCATCTCGGCATAGAACTGCTTCTTGGCGTGCGTGACGGGGTCGATGATGGTGGCTTTGTCGATGTTTTTAAGTCCCCACTGGGCGGCGAGGTCCTTGATTTCCTTCTCGTTGCCGAGCAGGATGAGACGGGCGATGCCTTCGCCGAGGATGATGTCGGCGGCCTTGAGGGTTCTTTCTTCGGTGCCTTCGGCCAGGACGATGCACTTGTTGGCGGCCTTGGCTTTGGCACGGATTTCTTCCATTAAACTCATAGTGTCAGATGTTTGTTTTTTTATGAATCGATTAATAAATTACTATTGCGGTGTAGGTGCGTGCCGATGTGAAGAGCTGCAGCACATAGCTTCCTTTGGCCTGCTGGCCCAGGTTGATGGCCTGGCTGGTGGCGGTCAGCACGGTGCGTCCCTCTTTGACGCAGCGGCCGTTGAGGTCGAAGAGCTTGTAGTTGGCGCTGCCAAGGGCGTCGACGTCAAAATGGACAATGCCAGTCGTTGGGTTGGGGTAAACGTTAAGGTTGCAGACGCTATGGTCGTTTGCTGCATCCTGGGGCGACACGATGGCTACGGGGTCGGCTTGGTAGTCAAGTCCATCCAGGGTTTCGATGCCTGTGTCGTCGGGGTCGAGCCATTTTTTCAGCTGGCCGTTGTCGGTGTTGTTGCCTGTCCAGGAGCTATAAAAGCGGCCGTAGAGGTCGGCACCGCCCATATTGTCGCAGGCACTGGAGCCGGCATAGAGCTGGCCGACGATGCGCTTGTCGGCATTGAACAGGGGCGAGCCCGACGAACCTTCCTCGGTGACGCCCTTGTTCTGGTCGCCGGTATACCAGTAGGTTATGATGAATTTGCTGTACGAGCCGCTGCCGCGCGTCACGCTGTTGGGGAAAGAAATCTTCTTATAGTCGCCGCCGGGGTGGTGTATGCCGGCACCAGCCGTGGGCTGCACGCTTCTCCTGTCCCAACCGGCATAGTAGGGCTGGTAGGAGTCTGGTATGCTCTGGCGCAGCCGCAGGAGCAGGAAGTCCGAACCTCCGCTGTAGCTGTATTTTGCAATGATGTTGGCGCCGGTGACGGACTTGTTGCCGGGGCCGGAGTAACCTTCGCAGGTGTTGGTCTGGTAAAGGAAATAGCAGACAAAGTTTTGGATTGTCTCGTCCAAATCCTGGCAGTGAAATGCCGAAAGGATGTAGGGTTTCTTGTCCTGGCGTGTGTTGTTGACCACGGCGCCGCTGCACATATAGGCTGCGCTGTTGGTATAGATCGCTATAGCCACCACCGAGCGTATCTGGTCGCGCCAGTCGTCGCCTTCGGGACATACAACATTGATGTGGCAGTTGCCTTCGGCCGAGCCGTGGGCGCCTTTCAGCGACTCTTCGGCGGCCTGATAATTGCCCGCAATCGTCTGGAAAATATCCTTATATCCGTGGCAGACGCGGTCGATGACAAGGCTGCCAGGCTCCTGGCCTTCAGGCACGTTGTATTCAATATAGACGCGGCTGCCGGGGATGGCCTGCGTGTAGAAGGTGCCGTCTTCCTGAACATCGCTTGCGTTGAATGAGCCGAGGAAGAAGTCGCCACTCTGGTCGTAGAAAAAGACCGTTGCCCCCTCGGGCAGTTCGAACTGCGAGAAATGGAGCGACATAAACGTCGCATTTTCAGACTCGACGGCCATCAGGTAGTGCGTGCCGGCGGCATCCTTGACCGTCTTGGCTTCGCCCACAACGTCGAGGCGCGTATCCTGCATAATGCCGACACGCATAGGACCGGCACCCTTGACGGCGCTCAAATCCTCGTCCAGAAAACGCTGGTTGTCAATGCCGGGATGGCTCAATTCGGGAACGCCGGCCTTGACCATACTGCGGTTGAACAGCGGTTCGCCGCCGTGGCTCACCTGCGCAACGGCATTGTTCGCAAAAAACATTGCAATAGCTATAAATGCTGAAACAAATACTTTTTTCATTTTATGTATAAAATTTTGTTTTTCTTCATTTTAATATTGTTTGGACTTTGCCGAACAATCTACAAAAATACATATATTTATTGAAATGCCAAAAAAATCGTAACTTTGCTTTCTCCAACGAAAGAAATAAAAACAACATAAAATATGGCAAACCAAGAAGATATCTTCAAAAAAGTCGTTTCTCACGCCAAAGAATACGGCTTCATTTTCCCCTCAAGCGAAATCTATGACGGACTTGGAGCCGTCTATGACTACGGCCAGCTCGGCACCGAGCTCAAAAACAACATCAAGCAATACTGGTGGCGCTCGATGGTGCAGTACCACGAGAACATCGTCGGCATCGACTCGGCCATCTTTATGCACCCCAAGATTTGGAAGGCTTCGGGCCACGTCGACGCTTTCAACGACCCGCTGATCGACAACCGCGACAGCAAGAAACGCTATCGTGCCGACGTCCTGATTGAAGACCACATCGCCAAAATCGAAGACAAGATCAATAAGGAGTGCGAGAAGGCCCACAAGCGCTTCGGCGACGCTTTCGACCGCCAGCAGTTCGTCACCACCAACGCCCGCGTGCTCGAGCACCAGAAACAAATTGACGAAATCCGCGCCCGCTATGCCGAGCTGATGAATGCCAACGACCTGGCCGGCCTCAAGCAGCTCATCCTCGACCTGGGCATTGTGTGCCCCATCAGCGGCACGCGCAACTGGACCGACGTGCGCCAGTTCAACCTGATGTTTGCCACCAAGATGGGTAGCGTCGAGGGCGAAAACGACACGCTCTACCTGCGCCCCGAAACGGCACAGGGCATCTTCGTCAACTTCCTCAACGTGCAGAAAAGCGGCCGTATGAAGATACCCTTCGGCATCGCACAGATTGGCAAGGCCTTCCGCAACGAAATCGTGGCACGCCAGTTCATCTTCCGTATGCGCGAGTTCGAACAGATGGAAATGCAGTTCTTTGTCCGTCCCGGCAGCGAGCTCGAGTGGTTCAAATATTGGAAAGAGGAGCGCCTGAAATGGCACCTGGCACTGGGCATCCCGGCCGAGAAATACCGCTACCACGACCACGAGAAGCTGGCCCACTACGCCAACGCCGCCACCGACATCGAGTTCCAGTTCCCCTTCGGATTCAAGGAACTTGAGGGTATCCACAGCCGCACCGACTTCGACCTTTCGCGCCACAGCGAGTTCAGCGGCAAGAAGTTGCAGTATTTCGACAGCGAGCTCAACGAGAGCTACACGCCCTACGTCATCGAGACCTCGATCGGCGTCGACCGCACCTTCCTGGCCATCTTCAGCCACGCCCTCAAAGAAGAGACCCTTGAGGACGGCTCGACCCGCACGCTGCTTAGCCTGCCCCCGGTTCTGGCGCCCTACAAGGCTGCCATCCTGCCCCTCGTCAAGAAGGACGGCCTGCCCGAAAAGGCCCGCGAAATTATGGATCTGCTCAAATACGACTTTATGGTCCAGTACGACGAGAAGGACGCCATCGGCCGCCGCTATCGCCGTCAGGATGCCATCGGCACGCCGTTCTGCATCACCGTCGACAACGACACGCTTGGCGACAACAGCGTCACCGTGCGCGAACGCGACACGATGCAGCAGGAGCGCATCGCCATCGACCAGCTGCCTGCCTATCTGCATCAGCGCATCCGCCCCATCAGCGTCGACTGATCCTGTTCAATCATATGGCCGCGCCATTTTGGCGCGGCTTTTTTTTTATCCCCAGTCGGCAATCCGACCTCGGCAACCGACGCTATGACCCCTCTTAAATGTTAAAATTCTGCATTTTTTAACATTTTTATTTAACATTTGCATCTTATTGATTGTCAGTATTTAAATTTGAGCGTCAATAAGAGAACCGCCTTGTTTTGCCCGAATTTGACATTTGTAAAATTTTGACCTGCTGCCTATTAAAGCCCACTGTCGAAGGCTTTGGTAAGGCTTTGGATGGGCTTTGGGTGAACTTTGGTAGGTATTTGGTACCTGGAAAACAGCCCGTTGGCGCAGCGGAAAAAATGAAAAAATGGGGTTGGAAATGTTAAATTTTAACATTTCCAATCCTGAAAGGATAACCGAAAAGTTGCGGATTGATAACCGAAAAATCGCGAACGGATAACCGAAAAGTTGCGGATGGGATGAGGGGAAAAGTGTGCGCGAATTTTTGACGGGAGCGTCAAGCCGCAGGTGGCTTCTTTTCAGGGTGAAAACAGGACAGCAACTTGTAGGTTGTGCAGGGATGATGCCGTCTGTTTGGTGGTGGCCAATTGAAATCGGACGGTTTCGGTGTCGTCAAGTCCTCTGAAGACTGTATGGGCATAAAAAAAGCAGGACGCTTTTGCGTCCTGCTTTTGATTTAACTTGCTGTTCTGGAATTAGAAGCAGTAGCGGACACCGAGGGCGATGTCACCCCAGCGGAAATCAACTTTGGGGAGGAAGTAGACGCGCGGACGGATGTCGAGGGTCAGCTGGATGGGGATGTTGAATTTCAGCTCCAAACCAGCCTGGCCGGCGAGGGCGAGAGCGATGTCGCTGTCGTTGCTGACATCATTGTTCCAGTAGCCGAGGTGGGCACCAAAACCGGCAAACCAGCCGAAGGTACCGAAGCCGAAGCTTGCGAAATCGCCAGTCCACTGATAGATACCAGTGAGGTCGAAAGCGGTGAGGTTGTCGCCTGCGTGGTAGCCGAGGTCGAATTCGAGGCGGTTGCCGCCGAGGCCGTGCTGCCAGGAGAGTTCAGCGTTGTAACCTTGACCGCCGCCGAAGCGGATACCGATGTTGTTCTGTGCGTTGGCAGTCATCGAAAGGACAAAGACTGCGGCGATAGCTAAGAATAATTTCTTCATAATAATGTGTTTTAAATTAAAAAATTATTTGATTTAATTTAACTGTTAGATTTAAAAATGCTTACTCGTTTTTTTGTATTTTTTGCCGTTTGGTTCAATGTGCAAAGATATGATTTTTTTTGAAACTGACAGTTTTTAGAAACATTTTTGGCTGAGTATTCTGGATCAGGGCACTGCCATTATGAGTTTTATTTTGTCGGGTTCTTTGACTTTTTTGAGCCTGTTGTTGTAGTCTTCTTTTTCGAGCGATGCGGCGAGGTCGGCGAAGCGTTGCTGCATTTCAAGCACTTTCTGCTGGTGGGCGAGGTAGCTGTTCAGGTCGGCTTCGCTGATGATGTTGAGCTCTGTGTCGTAGGTTTTTAGCAGTCGTTCGTAGGCTTTGCTGATGTTGGAATATTCCTTGAAGGCGGTGCGGAACTGCTTGGAGTTGGCTTCGATGATGTTGTTGTTACCGACGATGTCGGTGAATTTCTTTTGTATGTCGATGAAGTGGTAGAGCATTTTGATGAAGTCGTCGGCGCCCTGCTCGGTGGAGAAATGCGGCGTGACGTCGGTGTATTTGGCCATCTGCTTGTATCCGGGGATAAGGCCTCGCGGTGCGTTTTTGCTGCCAGTGACGGCGAGGGTGCCTGTTTCGATGGTGTTGCGGATGCCGACGATGGCTATGTATTTTTGCTGCAGGATTTCAAACTCGTCGAGGGTTTTGTTGAAATGGTCTGCGCTGGCCTGGTTGATGAATTGCGGCGTGAAGTTCCAGTTGCCGGCCAGCAGGCGGTAGGCTGTTGCGAGGTCGTCGATGGCTTTGTGGCACAGCGCGACGATGGAGTCGCCCCGGGCCTCGATGATGTCTATGCGGTTGATGGCAAGGCTGAAGTTGCGCTGCAGGTTGACGAAGTCGCGCATTGTGGCAATGAATTTGTTGCTTTCGTCGCGCGAGGTGTAGGTCGGAACCTGGTTGAGGTCGGCAAGGATTTCTTTGTACGAGTTGATAATGTCCTTGTGCTTTTTGAGGCATTGCTGCTGCAGGCGTGCCGTTCCGGTGGCTATCGAGTCGCGCAGTTCGATGACGGTGAGGTAGCTTTGCTGCACGTCGATGATTTCGCGCAGCTGGTCGGTGTAGTCGTGGTATTCGGCTATGGTCTTGAAACTGACGGGAATCTGTACCTTCTTGAATACGCGCTGGTAGGACTTGGCTACGTCGTTGTGGTCTTTGCCTGCGCGCTGGTGCAGCACGTTGCTGAAGGATTTGATGCGCGAGTTGTAGGAGTTGCTGCCCAGGACGCTGTCTGTCAGGCTTTGCTGGAACTGCTGCAGCTGGTTGAGCTGGTTCAGGTGGTTGTCCGACGTGTTGTCGTCGGTGAGGTCGTAGCGGTTGTAGACGGCCAGGTAGGCGTAGTAGGTGTCTTTGAGCTCTTTGAGCCGTGTCTTGTCGCTGATGCCTTTGGCGTCGCAAATGGTGGTGATGGTCTTGTGCAGTGTGCGTATGGTGTCCTTGAGGTTTGCAAGCTGCAGGTCTTTTTCGCGTTGTATGCGCATTGCTTCGGCGCGGGCGCGCTCTTCGGCGGCACGCCGTTCTTCTTCTATGCGTTGCTGTTCGAGCAGGTTGTAGTTGTCGGCTTCGTTTTGCAGTGTGGTGGCCGTTTGGCGCAGCTTGTCGCTGTATTGGGCGGCGTCGGTGATGCAGTGCAACGAGTCGAGCCAGATGAATTCGCCGTCGCGCTGATAGTCGTTCTCGAGGCTTCGCAGCATTCGGTTGATGCGCAGTTGCTGCTGGTGGCACCATTGTGCGACGATGGGGTAGGCGTTGGGCTGGACGCGCAGCAGGCTGTCGATGACGCTCTGCAGGGCTTGCCGGTTGTCGACGATGCGGGCGTCGACCTGATAGTTGGAGCAGAGATGGCGTGTGCTGAGGAGTACGAGCGACGTGTCGCCCGCAGCATCGCCGCGTTGTGCCGGCTGGGCGCAGACAGTGGCGGCGAGGAGTAGGAGAAGGAGATATGTGATTGTTTTGCGGGGCATCTCTTGTCAGATGTTCATCGAGAGTTGGTTGATGTCGGGGCTGCCGATGTCGTAGCTCGACCCGTCAAAACAGTGGGTGCATACTTGGCTCTTGGGCAGTCCGATGGCATTGCATACGGCGCTCAGGTCGTTGAATTTGAGAGTGTCGACGCCCACGTGCTGGCGTATTTTTTCGACCATAGCGGCATACTGCTGGGTCGTGCTGTCGCGATAGGCTTCGAGGTTGCGTATCTGGCCGCCTTCGAGTTCCTCGATGCAGCGTCGGGTAATGAGTTCCATATCGTTCTTGGAGGCGGAGAAGTTGAGGAAGGTGCATCCGTGGACGAGTGGGGGACAACTGATGCGGATGTGGATGTGCTTGACGCCTGACTCGTAGAGCATCTTGACCTGATCGCGCAGCTGGGTGCCGCGGACGATGGAGTCGTCGCAGAAGACCACGTCTTTGCCTTCGAGCACTTTGCGACTGGGAATCAGTTTCATCTTGGCGACGAGGTTGCGCGATTCCTGGTTGACGGGCATAAAGCTGCGCGACCAGGTGGGGGTGTATTTCAGTATGCCGCGCTTGTAGGGTATGCCTTTGCCGGCCGAATAGCCCAGGGCCATACCTATGCCCGAGTCGGGGATGGCCGATACAAAGTCGGCCTCGATGTCGTCGTTTTGGCCCATCGCAAGGCCGAGTTGGTAGCGCACCTCTTCGGCGTTGATGTCCTCGTATTGTGCCACAGGGTAGCCGTAGTAGATCCACAGGAAGGAGCAAATCTGCATCTTGTCGTTGGGGGCGATGAGTTGGCTGAGGCCGTCGTGCGTCACCATCACAGCTTCGCCGGGGCCTACGTAGCGGACGGTCTGGAATCCGATGTTGATGTATGAATGGCTTTCGGAAGCGATGGCATAGTCGGTGCCTCGGCGGCCGATGACGAGGGGCGTGCGGCCCAGATAGTCGCGTGCGGCAATGATGCCTTTCTCGGTGAGAATGAGCATCGAAACGCTTCCTTTGACGTGGCGGTAGACATTCTTGATGCCGTCGGCAAAATCCTTGCCCTGGGTGATGAGCAGGGCCACAAGCTCGGTGGGGTTGGTGCCGCCCATACTGAGTTCGGTGAACTGCTGGTGCTGCTCGAGGCAAAGCTGCTCGAGCTCGTCCATATTGTTGATTTTGCTTACGGTGCAGACAGCGAAGCGACCCAGGTGCGAATTGACGGCGATAGGCTGCGGGTCGGTGTCGCTGATGACGCCTATGCCCATATCTCCGGCCATCTCGTGCAAGTCGTCTGAGAACTTGGTACGGAAGTACGAATTCTGGATGTTGTGAATGTTGAGATGCATCACGCCGTTGTCGATGGTGCTGATGCCGGCACGGCGTGTGCCGAGGTGTGAATGGTAGTCGGTACCGTAAAAAAGGTCGGTACTGCAGGGGTTTTTGGTTACAACGCCAAATAGTCCGCTCATAATTTATTGTTTTTTAAAATGATAATTGATATATATTGAAAATTTTTAAAGTGCAAAATTACGAATTTCTTTATTTGTGTCGCTGACAGGGCATATATTTTTTTAACAACTTTCAAACACTTCGTCGTCTTCGGCCAGTTTTTCGAGGCTGAAAGGCGTGATGGTGTTGACCAGCGATGCGTCGGCCTGGCGGCGCACACGTATGTAGTTGTCGGTAAAACCATACATTTTCCCCTCCTTGACGTCGCTTTCCCACAGCACAGGTCGCGTGGTTCCTTGTTGTTCGCGGTAGAACTGGCTTTTCTTGCGGTCGGAGAGGGCCTGCATCTGTCGGCTATGCTCGCGACGATGGTGGACGGGGATGCGTTCGCCGAGCCGCAGGGCGGCGGTGTTGGGCCGCTCGCTGAAGGTGAAGACGTGCAGGTAGGAGATGGGCAGGCTGTCAACATATTGGAGCACACGCTCGAACTCGTCGTCAGTCTCGCCGTTGAAGCCGACCATAATATCGGCGGCGATGCAGGCGTCGGGCATCAGTGCCTTGATGCGGCCCAGCAGGTCGGCATAGAAAGCGGTGTCGTAGCGGCGGTGCATCAGGCGCAGCACCTTGTCGCTTCCGGCCTGGAGCGGTATGTGGAAGTGCGGCAGAAAGGCACGCGACGAGGCCACGAAACGCAGTATGTCGTCGGTCAGCAGGTTGGGCTCGATGCTCGAAATGCGGTAGCGCTCAATGCCTTCGACAGTGTCGAGGGCTTTGATGAGGTCGAGGAATGTCTCGCCGTTGTTTTGTCCAAATGTGCCGGTGTTAACTCCGGTCAGGACCACCTCTTTGGCGCCGCTTGCGGCAATCTGGCGGGCCACCTCGATGGTCTCGGCCACTGTGGCGCTGCGCGAGCGTCCGCGGGCGAACGGAATGGCGCAGTAAGTGCAGAAATAGTCGCATCCGTCCTGTACCTTGAAGAATGTGCGGGTGCGGTCGGCGTGCGAGTAGGCTATGTGGAACGAGCGGGCTTCGTCGTGCTCGATGGCAGTCGGACGCTGGCCTTTGGGCTCTGTCCTTTCCTCGAGCAGCTTGTTGACATATCGCAGCAGGTCGTGCTTGCGGTCGTTGCCGAGGATGATGTCGACCCCTTCGATGCCGGCAATCTCGTCGGCAGCGTTCTGCGCAAAGCAGCCTATCACGGCGATTATGGCGTCAGGATTGTTGGAGATGGCCTGGCGTATGGCGTTGCGGCATTTCTTTTCGGCTATGGATGTGACGGTGCAGGTGTTGATGACATAGAGGTCGGCGTGGCTCTCGAATTCGGTCTGTTTCCAGCCGGCAAGGGTGAACTTCCTGACAAGGTCGGATGTTTCGGCAAAGTTTAGTTTACACCCCAAGGTGTGGGAGGCTATGGTCATATTATTGTAGCTTTTCCTGTGTCTGGTTTTGCGTTTTTTTGATGCGAGTTTTCTTAAAAAAAGCCTTTTCTATTCTCGTAAATGACAATTTTGCTGTATGTTCGGAGAAAAATCAAAAAAAATGTCGGACATTATTTTTCTGATATAGTTTTCTTTAAGGAATGCTTTGTGCTTTTTTTGTTTTTTTTCTTTGTCGGTTTTCAGAATGTTCGTATTTTTGCAACTGAATTCAGCGAAAGAATTCACCAATAGAATAGGCTTTCGTAATAATTTGGATTTTGTAATAGTGTTTAATGTGAATCAGGACGTTGTGGTAACGTCCTGGTTTTTTTATTGCTCGTCGAGCTCATCTACGCGCTGCAGCGAGCGTACCATCTTGATGCACTCCTCGTCGGGGAAGATGGTGAACGGCGGCCGTGGCTGCAGGTCGAGGGTCTCGCGTCCGTCGGCGTCCTTGGTGATGCCTGCAATGCTGCCTGTGTTGGCCATTACGCGTGCCTTGCGGTCGATGATTACAAAGGTCTCGTGCCCCACACGTTCGCTGATGCTTTCGAAGGCATCGCTGCTGGCCAGCTTGACGCCGTCGTCGTTCAGGTATATCGTCGTGCCGTTCTGTCCCTTGGGCATAAAGTAGGCGATGCCGAAAATGGACTGCCACACTGTGCCGTTGGCGGTGTGGATCAGTATCTTGCGTTCGGCCAGCGTGCCTTCTTGCCACATTTCGTCGACGGTGCAGGTGCCGTTTTCGTAGTGGCGATAGGCGCCGTGCTTTGCGCCGTCCTTGTAGTTGCCTTCGCGCACCAGTCGGCCTTCGCCGTCATATTCGGCCAGTCGGCCTTGCATCAGGCCCTTCTCGTAGCGGCCTGAAATGTGGCCCTTTTCGCCTATGCGTTTCCACCAGCGGCCGTGGCGGCGGTTGTCTTGCCAATAGGCCACCTCTACCGTGTCGCCGTTCCTGTCGTAGATGATGTGGGCACCGTCCTTGACGCCCATTTTGTACGAGGCCGACTTGATGAGTTTGCCCTCGGCGTTATAGAATTTCCATTCCCCGTCGCGGTTCTTCTGGTTGTAGAAGCCCGACGCCAGCAGGTGCCCCTTCTGGTCGTAGGCCTCGTGGGTGCAGTAGCGGCCGGGAACGGTGAAGGTGTTGCGGATCTTCAGCGTCCCGTCGGGGTAGTAGTAGTTGAAGGTGCCGGTCTCCTTGCCGTCGACAAAGTCGCCCTCAAAGATGCGGCTGCCGTCCTTGTCGGTCTTGATCCAGTGCCCCTGGCGGCGTCCCTGGTTGTCAATCTTGTTCTGTGCGTTTGCGGCAAAGGCCAGGCAGAGCAATGCTAATACGATGATTTTTGGTTTCATATATGCTTACTTTTTTTTTCGAATAGATAATAAATATTATCTTCTTTGTTTCCAAGAATATCTCGACAGTCGCGATTTAAGTTGAGAGTATTTGCTGTCATAGTCATTCTCGCCGGTATCCGAGCATTTGTCCTCTTTCCACATCTTATTTTCGAATATCCTATTGGTTATATTGGAATCGGCTGAGAAAATATCTTGATTGCTAATATCTTTGCCATCATATAGAAAAACAAAGTTATTCTCGGGGCGTTGAAGAACGTTCATTGTAATACCGTTGACAATCCAGATAATAACGGTCTCTTTACTGTCAAAAGTAATACCGCTTTGTGATGGGTATATTGTATATGATTGTTTTTCCCACTCAGCTCCTGTACGTATGTTTTTGGCTATCAGTTTCAAATAAAAATAGGAATCGTGGAATTCATAGCGTATAATAAAACGTCCACAAAAGAAATCCTTATCATCCGAATCTAACGCGAATATTTTTTTTTCAGCTTTCAATTGCCAGCAATAGTAATATGGAAACTCCAAGACGTTGTCATTTGACGAATATGAGGTGTTTCTCGTGGAAGTGATACTGGATGAAGTGGCAGGTTTTTCTGCTGCTTTTTTGTGTGCTGCTATTGCCTGCGACTGGTCGATGGGATTCTTGGTGGCGGCAGAGGCAGGAAACTTGTGTTTCTCAAACAATGGCAATTCCTTAGGATCTGACAAAACGTACCACATTGTAGCGTTATAACTTCCGTTGGAATAGAAATATCCTTCGGCAAAATATTTTCCGTCGGGGGTATATGTGCGGCAAAAATCTTTATTTTTTCCGTCACATTTTATATGTGACGGGTAGCAACTGATATAGGAGTATTCCAATGTGTCGGGAACAATACATTTTCCAGCACTGTTATATGCAGAATATGCGGTACGACCATTCCCGTCAGCGTTACGTCCATCAATATGGTGAGTCAACGTAAATAAACCATCTCCAAAGTAAGATATATAAGATGCTTTAAGCGATGGCGGGAAAACAAGGACTCCTTTGGTATTATATCCTTTTACAACTATCCATTCTCCATTATCTGTTTTGTTGACTGTTTTTGCAATCATATCGAAGATACCCCCACCAACGTATCTGGGTTCGTATCCACTGTGATCTTTTTTGTATATCCATTCGCTGTTCGGTGTTATGCGTTTACCGTTTATGTCGAAAGCTGCGAAAACGGTGTCCTCCCCCAAAAGGTAGCTATACTGATACCATTTATAGACAAATCCGTCCTTTTCCTGTATGTAGTTCGGGGATTCTTTTAGTTCCTTCTTGAGGAAACGCGGTGTCTGTGCATTGGCCGCAAAAGCCAGGCAGAGCAATGCGATTAGTAATATTTTTGTTTTCATATATTTATAATGTTATTCTTCTATAGTTTGGGTCTTGATGCGGTTCAGGATGCGCCGTGTAGCGGTGTCGCCCTCGTTGTCGCGGCGCAGGGTTGCGCGCTGCTTTGGCGGTTCCTGCGCTGTAGGTTGGACAACGGTGTTCTCCTCTTGCGGCACCCACAGGTTCTCTTCCTGCTGGCGGCGCGACGGCGTGGCAGCGGGCTTCAGATACACCCGCTCGCGCACGGCGTTGAACTGCACCGTGTATTCGCTGTGCTTGGCATCGGGCTTGATGGTGCGCGTCACGGCCACCTCAAAGGGGTCGTCGATGACGATTCGGAAGTGGTACTCCTTCTCCTCCAGCCCGTTGACGGTCACCATCCCCGACGAGCGCTCGTTCTGCAGGGTGCCGTTGAGGTAGACGAAAAATTTTGCGTCGGTTACCGACGTGAATGTGAGCGACAGGCCCTGCGCACTTGCGCCCAAGCCTGCGGCACTCAGCAGTATGACGAGAAGCCATTGTTTCATATACGGTTCATTTTTTGCCACAATAACGCACAATGTTTTAAAATTATTGTATTCCTAACAATAAAGATTTGCCTTTGCCGTTAATCGGTGGATGAAAAACGGCCCTGACCTTATCAAACGAATGCTTGTGACGGCGCTTCTGCTGCTGCCTTTTGCCCTTGGTGCGCAACAGGCGGCGACGCTGCGCGGCCGCGTCAGCGACGCCTCGGGCAATGCGCTCCACTATGCCACCGTCGCCGCCGTCAGCCTCGACCCGGTGCGCGGCGCCGTGACCGACGAGAAGGGCCGCTACACGCTTTCGCTCCCGGCCGACAGCGCGGTGCGCCTCAGCGTCCGCTACTCGGGCTTCGCCACCATCGACACGCTGATCACCGTCACGGCCGGCACGCGCCAGCTCGATTTCGTCCTCTCGCGCCAGGCCACACAGCTCGGCCCCGTCACCGTCAGCGACGAGCGCACACGCAGCAACACGTTCACAACCATACGTATGGAGCAGGTCGAAAACAACGTCGGGCCCCAAGCCGGCGTCGAGTCGCTCCTCAAGACGCTGCCCGACGTCAGCTCCAACAACGAGATGTCGTCGCAGTATTCGGTGCGCGGCGGCTCGTTCGACGAGAACCTCATCTATATCAATAATGTAGAGGTCTATCGCCCGATGCTTGTGCGCAACGGGCAGCAGGAGGGAACCTCGATCATCAACCCCGATATGGTCGACAACATTATGTTCTCGCCCGGCGGATTCGACGCCACCTACGGCGACCGTATGGCATCGGTGCTCGACATCAGCTACGGTCTGCCCTACAACAGTGTCGACTCTTCGCAGCGCCTCTTCCACGACCTGCAGGGCCACGCCTCGGCCTCGTTCCTCGGCGCATCGCTCTCGCTCAAAGGCGGCCTGGGCAGCCGGATGGCCTACTCGCTGGGACTGCGCCAGCACTCCAACCGATACATCTTCAACTCGCTCGACACCAAGGGCAACTATACCACCTCCTACACCGACCTGCAGGCCGTGATGTCCTATCGCGCCAGCGACAAGCTTGACCTGCAGTTCTTTGCCATTGCCTCGCAAAACATCTACGGCCTCATCCCCGACAGCCAGACCACCACCTTCGGCGGATGGCAGGAGGTGATGCAGTTCGAGGTCTACTACGAAGGCCAGGAGCGCGACAGCTACCGCACCGGCCTGGCCGCGCTGACCGCCGACTGGCATCCCAGCGACGACCTGCGCCTGCGCTGGACCACCTCCTTCCAGTCCAACCGCGAAACCGAACAGTACGACATCCTCAGCCAGTTTATGCTCTACGAGCTCAACGTCGGCAACGTAGGCGACGACGGCCAGCCCGAACGCTTCGACCGCGGCATAGGCTCGTTCCACGAGCACGCGCGCAACAGATTGGCGACCAATATCTTCTCGTCCGAGCTGCGGGGGCGCCACTATGCGCGGCTCGGCAACTGGGACTGGGGCCTCAAGGTGCAGTACGAGCAGGTGCGCGACCGTATGCGCGAATGGAAGTGGGTCGACTCGGCTGGCTACGCAATGCCGACGGTCATCCCGCAGCCCGGCGACACGGCCAACCGCCCCCTCACGCCTGTGCTGCAGCAGTTTTGCCGCGCCAACCACTGGGTGTCGACGCTGCGCCTATCGGCCTTCGTTCAGCGCAACGTCGACCTCTATACCGACCGCGGCGACCTCTTCTCGCTGGTCGGCGGCCTCCGCCTGACGTGCTACGACATCGACTTCACCGGCGACAACCTGGCCGGCAACGCCTCCAGCTATGGCGTCGCCACGGCCTTCGACGTCACCTCGCCGCACAACCGCAATCTGTTCCTTTCGCCACGCATCAGCCTGAACTACAAGCCCAAATGGGAACGCGACATCCTTTTCCGCCTCGCCGCAGGCATCTACAGCCAGGCCCCGTTCTACCGCGAATACCGCTTCGACGACGGAACCCTCAACCACGCTGTCCCCACCCAGCACTCCTATCAGGCTATGGGCACTGCCGACTGGAACCTGCGCATCAACGACCGGCCCTTCAAGTTCACCGCTGACCTTTATTATAAATATGTAACCAATCTTATCACCTACCGCATCGACAACCTGCGCGTGCGCTACGATGCCGTGGGCGACGCCGTGGGTCGCGCCGCAGGCCTCTCGCTGCGCCTCAGCGGCGAGTTTGTCGAAGGGCTCGAGTCGTGGGCCTCGCTGTCGCTGATGACGGCGCAGCAGGACATACTGGGCGACGACCGCGGATGGAGCGCGCGCCCCACCGACCAGCTGCTCAGCTTCAAAATCTTCCTGCAGGACTATGTGCCCAACATCCCCTTCTGGCGTATGTCGCTCAATTTCATCGCCGCCAGCGGCCTGCCCTACGCCTTCCCGGGCCAGCGCTACTTTGCCGCTGGCGACACCTATCCGACCTACTTGCGCGTCGATTGGGGCAACACCATACAGCTGTCGCGCTTCGAAAGGCTGAAAAACAGCCGCCTGATGCGCTGGATTGACGACATCCTCGTCTCGGTCGAGGTATTCAATCTCTTCGACTACAACAACGTGGTGTCCTACACCTGGGTGGCCGACTACAACAACCAGTACTATCCTGTCCCCAACTTCCTCACAGCCCGCCAGTTGAACCTCAAGCTTACGGTCCTCTTCTGACCCCTGCGGCTGCACCGGCTTCCGCTTCGTCGCGGCCGGCCCTCGGTGGCTGGCAGCGGCGGTGTCATATTTTCTGCCATTTTTCTGCCATCTGGCGGCCCTATCAAAAACCGTGCCAAAATTTTGCCATTTTCCGGAAAACGCCCTTTTTGCCTGTTGATAACTCCAAAAATCGGGCAAAAATCGGCAAAACTTAACCCGTTGATTTCGAAGCACCAAATACCTATCAAAGTTCACCTAAAGTTTTACCAAACTTTTACCAAAACTTACTGTTGAAAACTTTCAGTGGGGTTTGATAGGACTGTGGTCGGACTGTGGTAAGGCCGGGGTGGCGAACAAAGGGGTGG
>R12__coassemble_498_pt1 | contig 15042 bp, 9 predicted proteins | sample R12__metabat2_low_PE_028 | metagenome-assembled genome bin R12
ATGGAAACCTGCCGCGACCATGCCTGTCTGGGCTTTTTGAGGCTCGACTATTTAGAGAAAAATGTAAAATTGCAGATTTTACTGAAGAATTTAAAAACCATAACACTAACTTTTACAACCTCGACGCCAATATCTCAATCGACTTCCACTTCAACTCGGCCAAAACAACACATCTCCGCCAGAGGTAACAAAGGTATCGAACAAGTATATTAGCACTTGCAGAAGAAGAACCTAATACACATAACTCCGCTAGCTACAAGATTCCAGAGACCAACCGATACTAACAACTGTCAAATGCCGACAATAAACCCGATATTTATCCGTTATCGTTCTGTATGAAACAGATTGAAGTTGTTGCAGCTATTATTCACGATGAGTGCGGACGCATATTCGCCACGCAGCGGGGCTACGGCGAATGGAAGGACTACTGGGAATTCCCTGGCGGAAAGATCGAGGCGGGTGAGACGGCAGAGGAGGCCTTGCGACGCGAGATTTGGGAGGAGCTGGAGACGCGCATCGCCGTGGAGCACATAGTGGAGACGGTGGAATGGGACTATCCTCAGTTTCATCTCACTATGCATTGCTACCTATGCCACGTGGAGAGTGGGCATCTTGAATTGAAGGAACACGAGGCCGCAAAGTGGCTCAGCAAGGATGAGATAGAAAGCGTCAACTGGCTGCCAGCGGATTGGGCGCTGGTGCGGAAGTTAAAGACGATGTAAGTCACAAAACCAATGGAAACCTCCAACAATTTCACGAACAACACGAATATTCAACAAATATACAATCGAAACACGAATTATAGAGGTCACCCAATGGTAAGTAAATGGTAAAAATAACTTTCATTTTCTTTTAACAGGAATTGCCAGAAATTGGCCAGGAATTAACAAGATTTTTTTTCTTTTAACAGCAATTATCAGCAATTAAACAGCAATTATCAACAATTTCTTTTTTAGAACGTGAATATCCGTGAATTAACATAAATGTCAAATAAATTTGAGGAGACCTCCAATAATTATTTTAAACGGCGAATTGTTCGAATTAAACGAATTATTATTGAGAAATTTGTTTTGCAAGCAAAACGCGAATTAAACGAATTTTTAGAGGTAACCTTGACTAATTATTTATAAAAGAAATACCTGTAATCGATGAACACAGAACGCATCCAGCTGACCGAGGGAATACGGACTTGTGTAAACCCATTAAGAAACTGTTTGAAATGAATTTGATTCAGTCCAACAGTTTCTAAAAATAAATATTTTTTGACCACCTAGCTTATAACCATATCGCCTATGCGGCACGACGAGATAGGCCTGTGCGCCGAACTGTCGGTGCAGGCGTTTGCCGACTACGAATATTTCACCAACTTCTTTGCCGACCGCGACGAGCGGCTGACCTTTATGCGTGCGATGATACACAGCGAGTACCGCACCACACGCCACCGCGCGCACTTCCTTGTCGGCCGCAGCGACGATAAGCCTGTGGCCGTGGCCGACCTCTTCCCGCCCGACTGGCGCAAGCCCTCCGACCTGCAATACCTGATGCACGGTTGGTGGCGCGTGCTGCGGCTGCCAAAGCAGGACATCGTCAACGAATGGCTGGCGATGGACACCCGCGCCGGCCACTACTGCCACACGCTGCTGGGCGGCACCACGTGGTACCTCAGCTCGCTCACCGTCAGTCCCACGCACCAAGGCCGTGGCTATGGCCGCGAGATGCTGATGGAATGCGTCGTGCCCTACATCCGCCAGCACGGAGGCACACGCCTCTGCTTCTTCACCAACAGCGAGAGCAACCTTGCCTTCTACCGCCACCTCGGCTTCGAAGTCTCCGACTTCCAAGAACTCGACTGCCGCGGAACGAAGATGGGCAGTTGGAGCATTGTCTACGAAATACCGCAACATCAATGACCGACCGAATGACACCCGAGCAGCGGCACCGCTGTATGTCGCACATACGCAGCAAGGCCACGAAGCCCGAGCTGGCGGTGCGGCGATGGCTGTGGAGCCACGGCTACCGGTACCGTCTGAACGTCAAGAGCGTGCCCGGCAAGCCCGACATCGTGATGCGGCCCTATCGCACGGCGATATTCGTCAACGGATGCTTCTGGCACGGCCACGGTGTAAAAATGCGGGAATGTGGGAATGCGTTAATGCGTGAGTGTTTGGAAAACTCTGCCTGCTGCAAGATTCCGCAGAGCAACCGCGACTTCTGGATCAGTAAGATACGCCGCAACCAGGAGCGCGACCAGCGCAACTACGCCCTGCTGCAGGACAACGGATGGCAGGTCATCGTCGTCTGGGAATGCCAGCTGAAGCCCGCCGCCATCGAACGCACGATGCGCGAGGTGGAGCTGCGGCTAAACAACAACCTGCTGTCGCTCTACAAACACAAACCCCACCCCTACTCCACCGACGAAAACGAACCCCTGCCGATGGCAGCCGAGTCAAACACCTGAAAAACAACTCAAAGAAATGTCCGACACAAAAGAGACCACATCCAACGAACAAAACAACACCCCTAAAAGAGACAACCTCCCATTTGGAGCTTTGCCGATGTTGCTCATTTCTGCGTTGTTCATCACTATGCTGATCGCCGGCGAAGAATTCGACCTACTCTTCGCATTCACCGCCATCTTCTGGCTGCCGCTACTGCCGATCGGGCTGGGTGTTCTGATTTTCAACATCATCAGGTTCTGCAACCCACAGAAGCGCACCACCCACAGCCGCATCGTCGTCATCTGGGGCGCAGCAAACATCCTGCTTGCCATTGGCGTATGGCTGCAAGACAAACACTCGTCAAGCCAGGTGGATGCCGACAACCTCATTGCTCACTACGAGCAGCACGAAGCCGAAATATGGGATGCCGCCAAATACGCCCGTTCGGCGATGGACAGCGGAGCCTGGATGCGACTGGAATTTGACGGAAAGGACGTGGCAATGTTCCACACCTGCCCTGCGGGCGACACCGTGTCGAACAACTGGCGAGAATACCACGGCCCATCACTCGACGCCGCCTCCATAGGCCGCCGAATCGGCCTCACGCCCGACGAGATTGAAGGCATACGCCAGCGGCTGGATGCAGCAGGATGCGTCAGCATCGAACTGAAAAAATACGGCACAGCTGACAGCGTCACGTCGCACGGCAAGACTCGCCCCGTCAGCGACGTCGACTTCATAACCATAGGGCGATGCCGCCACTCGATGAGTATGTACTTCTACAATCTCCACCCCCACCCGATGAGCGACACCACCTGGAACTACCTGCTGCTGAGCGACGAGACCCGAATCCCCGTCTGCGACACGATGGCCCTCGAATACGGCAGCCCAGCCTTCGGCGACATCAGCTATCCCCTCAAAGACAAAATAATCAAGCAACTGGGACTAAAGGCTATAGATCATTAAAAGTCGTGCCGGACTGTTAAATCCTACACAACTATAGAAAAATGCATCCTAACCTGAAAATAATTGACACTTATGGCAGCAATACCGAAAAAAGACGAACAAACAATCCGAACAAACTGACTACAAAACACATACAAAGATTGATCTATCCAGAGTGCAAAATAAACAAAAATTGATCTCCCGAAAGAACAATATATCTGCAATTTTTGAGTTATCATTGTAAATTTGTCATTTATGGATGCTTTGATATCGCAGTTCAAACGACGGCTGGACAGCGTTTCGCTAAACCTCGTCAGAAAATGCATTGATGATGTAGCCTGGGACGAAAGACTTTCGGCCATTATAGGGCCTCGTGGCATTGGAAAGACGACCCTGATGCTACAGTATATCAAACTTAATTACAACGAGTGTTTGTCCGAAGTGCTATATGCCACTACCGAAAGCTTGTACTTCATCCAGAATTCCCTGTTCGATTTGGCGCAACTCTTTGTGACTCGTGGGGGAAAGCACCTTTTTTTAGACGAGATACACCGCTATCCCAATTGGAGTCGCGAAATCAAACTGATCTACGACACATTCCCCGAACTGAAAGTAACCATTAGCGGTTCGTCACTTTTGCAGATTCTCAATTCGGAGGCCGACCTCTCGCGACGCTGCATTTGGTATAATATGCAGGGACTCTCTTTCCGCGAATTCCTGCAATTCTACAAAGGAATCGACCTGCCTGTCTGCACATTCGACGACATAATAAACCATCCCGACGAAATATGCAAAACCGTGACAAAGGAATGCCATCTCGTGCCTTTCTTCCACGAATACCTACAGGTTGGCTACTTCCCCTTCTATCTTGAAGGTGCGGGGCGCTACTACGAGCGCATTGAAAACGTTGTAAATTACGTAATCAATTCAGAACTGCCAATGGTTTGCAAAGTTGAAACCGTAAATGTCCGTAAGCTCCAAGTGCTGCTCAACGTGGTGGCTGGCAACGTGCCTTACGAATTAGACATCAGCAAATTGGCCCTCCTGCTTCAATCTTCGCGCAACACCGTACTGACTTATCTGAAATACCTCGCAATGTCGAAAACCATCACCCTCCTCTATTCCGACATCCATTCACTGAAGAAAGTGCAAAAACCCGATAAAATGTATCTTGAAAATCCCAACCTGTTGCACGTGTTTTCACTTAACAATGTCAATATCGGAACAGCACGCGAGACTTTTGCCGTCAACCAGCTTGGATATCAACACAGAATAGAGTACGGGAAAAAGAACGGCGATTTTTTAATCGACGGGAAATACCTGTTCGAAATTGGCGGCCACAACAAAACCTTTGACCAGATTGCTGACATACCGAACTCGTACATCCTGGCAGACGACACCGAGTGGCCGGCTGGCAATAAACTGCCACTATGGATTGTTGGGCTACTCTACTAAACAGCTCTGACGAAACAACGAATTGGATTATTCACAAAAACGACTATCATAATGAAAAAAATCTACACCTTTCTCTTGGCGGCCCTGTGCCTTTTGGCTGTGGGCTGCAAACAAAAACAGGCCGAAACGGCCGAACGGCAGACCGCTATGCAGTACCGTCCACTGGGCGCCACTGGGCTTGAAGTCAGCGAGATAAGCATCGGCTGCGGCGGCTTCGGCAAGCTCGACAGCGCAGCTTCGCGCGAGCTGATGACGATGGCCCTCGACAGCGGAATGAACTACATCGACATCTACGACGCCGACCCCACCGTGCGCAGCAACATCGGCTACGCCCTCCAGGGCCGCCGCGACGAGATGATAATCCAAGGCCACCTCGGCACCATCTTCAAAGACGGGCAGCACACGCGCACCCGCGACGTCGAGGAGACACGCCAGGGCTTCGAAGACCTGCTGGCTCGGCTGGGCACCGACCACATCGAGGTGGGTATGGTCCACATCACCGACAGCTTCGAGGAATGGGAAGAAATCCAGAACTCGCCTTTCCTCGAATATGTCTTCCAGCTCAAAAAAGAGGGCAAAATCAAGCACATAGGCCTCAGCAGCCACAACGCCGAAGTGGCCCTCCTGGCCGTTAAAAGCGGTTGGGTCGAGGTGCTGATGTTCTCGCTCAACCCCGCCTTCGACCGTCTGCGCGGCGGCGCAACGCCTTGGGACAAAGGCGCAATGGACAACCTGCAGGCCGGCATCGACCCCGTGCGCGTCGAGCTCTACGACTACTGCACCACCCACAAGATAGCCATCACCGTGATGAAGACCTTCGGCGGCGGCGGACGCCTGCTCGACGCCAAGACCTCGCAGACCGGGCGCGCCTACACCCCCGAGCAGTGCATCGCCTACTGCCTGGCCAAGCCCTGCATCAGCACCTGCATCCTCGGCATCGACAACCTCGACGAGCTGCACGCCGACCTGCACTGGCTCCGTGCCACCGACGAAGAAAAGGACTGGACAACGGCAGAGCAGAGAACTGAAAACAAGGAACTTGCCAACGCCAGCTGCACCTACTGCAACCACTGCTCGCCCTGCACGCAGGGCATACCCATCGCCAAGGTCAACGAGCTGCTCGACAAGGCCGAAAACGAAGGCCTCACCGCCGAACTGCAGGCCCAGTACGACGCCCTGCCCCACCACGCCGGCGAATGCACCCACTGCGGTGCCTGCCAGACCCGCTGCCCCTTCGGTGTCGACATCCCGACCCGTATGGACGCCGCCAAAGCCAAATTCGGAAAATAGGGAAAGCCGTTCCGACGGCGCAGCACACGAATTGCTTTGCCCTAAGGACGGGGTGTGCCGCAACGTCAAGTAAAACAAGAAACAAACAGCCCCCTTCCGCAAACCGCCAAAACCCTGGCCGCGAAATGTTAAATTTTAACATTTCGCGGCCCTGTTTTTGCCATTTTTGCCACCACAGAACAGGCTGTTTTCCAGGCACCAAATACCTACCAAAGTTCACCCAAAGCCCAACCAAAGCCTTACCAAAGCCCTCGCCAGTGGGCTTTAATAGGTTTTTGCACAGGGTCTTATGAGGCCAAAAATCAGAGCAGGTGCGGGCAATTTCTGACGAAGCATTTTTGCAGCCCTTGACAATCAGGCATTTATAAATGTTAAAATAATTTGTTAAAAAATTCGTAATTTTAACATTTCAGAGCGTGAAATATTTGCTAATTTTGCATTTTGACACAAAAGGAGCAAGAACAATGAACAGGACGAATAACAGCGTGAGCAACAAGCTGATGCAGGCCATCGTGGCCTTGCGCGACGAGGGGCAGGCCGAGGTGCTGTCGCGCTTTTTCAAGTGCGGGCCGGGCCAATACGGCGATGGCGACCGTTTTCTGGGCGTCAAGGTGCCGCAGACGCGCCAAGTGGTGAAAAGGCTGTGGCGCGAGTGCACGCTGACCGACCTCGAGCCCTGCCTGGCATCGGAGTGGCACGAGGTGCGGCTGGCGGCATTGCTGGTTCTGGTACAGCTGTTTACGCACGCCAAGAGCGACGCCGAGCGTCAAAAGGAGTGCATCAGTTTCTATCTGGACCACCTCGAGGCCGTCAACAACTGGGACCTGGTCGACCTGAGCTGCTACGAGCTGCTGGGGCGCTGGCTGGTGGACAAGGAGGCGACGCTGCTGTACGACCTGGCGCGCGACGGGCGAACCATCTGGGAGCAGCGCATCGGCATCGTCAGCACGATGTGGTTCCTTCGCAACGGGCGGCTCGACGACACCTACGCCATTGCCGACCTGCTGCTCGGCCATCCGCACGACCTGATACACAAAGCCGTAGGATGGCTGCTGCGCGAGGCCGGCAAGCGCGACGAGGAGCGGCTGACGGCCTATCTCGACGGGCGTTGCACCCGTATGCCGCGCACAATGTTGCGCTATGCGATAGAGAAATTTCCGGAACCGAAGCGCCAACAATACCTTAAAATAGGGAAACGATAGGTGTCGATTGCATTTTTATACACATCATTATCAGCCGCTTGTAAAAATATTTCAAAAAACATTTTGTCAGTTCCGATAAAAGTAGTACTTTTGCAAATCTTTTCGAAGATAACACGGTGGGCGTAGTTCAGCTGGTTAGAGCGCCAGATTGTGGATCTGGAGGTCGTGGGTTCGAGCCCCACCTCCCACCCTGGGAAGCACTTCCAACACAAAAGTTGAAGTGCTTTTCTTATTTTAAGACGAAAACGAAAACCAAAACGAAAAGGCTTCGCACGAAAACGAAAACGAAAACCAAAAGGCTTCGCACGAAAACGAAGACAAAAACGAAAACGGAAACGATGGAAAACACGAAAAAACGCCTCCTTTCGGGCCTGCAGCCCAGCGGAGAACTGACAATAGGCAACTACTGCGGCGGCATACGCCAATTCCTTGAATACCAGAAGGAATACGACTCATTTTTGTTTGTTCCCGATATGCACACCATCACGGTGCCGCAGGGTGACCCGCGCCTGATACAGGAGCGCATACGCCGCTTCGCCAACCTCTACCTGGCCTGCGGACTGGACCCCGAGAACTGCACGTTCTACGTCCAGAGCGAAATTCCCGCCGTGAACCAGCTGGCGTGGATACTTGAATGCCACACCTATATGGGCGAGCTGAGCCGTATGACGCAGTTCAAGGCCAAGAGCGAGAAGCAGACCAACATAGGCTGCGGCCTGTTCACCTATCCCGTGCTGATGGCTGCCGATATCATCCTGTACGACAGCAACGTGGTGCCCGTCGGTGCCGACCAGAAGCAGCACGTCGAGCTGGCGCGCGACATCGCCGAGCGGATGAACAGCAAGTACGGCGACCTGTTTGTCGTTCCCGAGCCCATCATCCCCAAGGTGGGAGCCAAAATCAAGGACCTGCAAGACCCCACCAAGAAGATGAGCAAGTCGGCCGAAGACACGTCGGGCATCATCTTCCTGCTCGACAGCGAGGCCGCCATCAAGAAGAAAGTGAACCGCGCCGTGACCGACAACGACGGCTACGTGGCCTTCGACGAGGAGAAGAAGCCCGGCATCTCGAACCTCATCACCCTCTATTCGGCCCTGAGCGGCACGCCGCTGCAGGAGGCCATCGACCACTTCACCGGCTGGGAGCGCTACGGCGACTTCAAGAAAGAGGTGCTCGAGGTCATCTACGAGACCCTGCGTCCCGTACAGGCCGAATACGAACGCCTGTCACAGACCGACTATGTCGACGAGGTGCTGAACCGCGGCCGCGCCCGCGCCAACGAGATTGCCACCCGCAAATACGACATCGTGCGCCGCGCCGTAGGATTCGGAAGATAAACGGAAAGCCGGTACGCAGGCGAGGCGCCTGCGAAAAAAAAAGAAAGCGAAAGTCCTGTTTCTCACAATAAAAACCCGTTTGGTTCGTTATAACCGGAACGAAACCCAAACGGTCGAACTATGAAATTCAGAAATATTACAGTTTTTGTCATCTCGCTGTTGGTGGCAATATTTTCCGCCTACAGCCAGGAAGGCTTTGGACACAGCAGGATAGACACCCTGATAGGAAAGATGGAGTACGCCAGTGCGTACAAGCTGGCGCAGGAGCAATGGCGGCAGTCGCAGCAGTCGGACGGTGCGGCGCAGCTGAAAGCCGCATTCTACCTTACCGCCATCGACTACGCCTACAGCAAAACGCCTGAGGATTCGGCCCTGATGCGCTACAGCAGCTTGGCGCATCGCCTGAAAGGTGTGGAGCAGACTGTGGCGTATGCATTCCTGTTCCAGACCTACAAATGGCTCTATGCCGCAAGGGGATACACTCTGGCAAACAACAAGCCATCGGACGACAAGGCGTTAGGATGGCCGCAGTGGCACACGCAAAGGATGGTGGACAGCCTGACGGCCTGCGTCGACAGCATAATGGCCAAAGCCGACCTGCTGCGGACGACGAGCGCCAAAGGCTACCGCTGGCTGAGCAGCGGAGAAGACCAGATACAACCGATGGATACAAGCCTGATGGGTATGATGGTGCAAATGCTGATTGTAGCGGAACGATACTATGCAAACAGCGACTTGCTGAACGAATCGCAACGGGCAGCAATACAGCAACCCCTTACGCTATTTCTGAAAAACACCTCAGATGGCCTGCCCTACCCCTTTTCGATACACAGGCTTGTAGCCAGCGCGTTTGCCGAGTCGCCTGCCGACCAGCAGCTGTGGCTCGACCTGCGGCGTCTTGAGACGTGCGGCTTCGACTCGTCGCTGACAGAAGCTGTCGAAAATCTGGAACACCACTATTGGCCGCTGCTGAAGAGCGACGGGATGAAAGCCTGGCTGAAGCTTTGCCGCGCAATTTGTCTTTATAAGGCAGAAAGGCGGGTGGAGTCCGAGCAGCTGTGCCTGGAAACAGAGCGGCTGTATCCCGACACGTGGGGCGCTGACGAATGCCGTAAGCTGCGTGACGACATCTGCAGGGTCGAAATCAAGGTCAGCTACAACACCGTCGAGTCGTCGCGCCGCAGCCGGTTGGCCTGTGTTGAAGCACGCAACGTCGACACACTTACTTTCAGAATAGTACCCAAAGAGAGCGTTCCCGACAGCCTGATGCGCAACAGAAAGAGCGACACCCTGCGCGTGATTCCCGCCATAACGGAATGGCGTCAGGCATTGCCCGAATCGGACGACCACCTGATGCACCGCCACCTGGTGGCTCTGCCTCCCGTGCCTCAAGGCGACTACTATCTGGTGGCGCTGTCGGACAGCAACTACAGCCACAACGAACTGCAATCGGCCGACGCGGAATTCATAACCTACAGCGACCAGCCTTCCGGCAACAGGCGTACACAGATGGCAAACTCGTCAGGATACCTGATAGACCGAGTGACCGGGCAGCCGCTGCCCAACCGCCGCGTGACGCTGCACCTCGAGGGCCCGTATGGTTCGCGCGGCTACAAACGCCGTTACCGCACCGACAGCGAAGGCTATTTCCATTTTCCCACCACAAATGCACGCTATTTATTTAAATATCCCCATAACATCACAGCCGACATTGACGGCTATGAATATGAATATCCAGACAGATACGGATTCAGGTGGCTAATCCACAACGAATCGAGAAGAAAATCGAAACTTCTGGACATCATAATGACCGACCGCCCCATCTACCGTTTGGGCGACACGGTGCGCTTTGCCTGCATAGCCTACAGCAAAAAAAGGACTGGCGACACGAGACGCGAAACATTAAAGCCCAAGGCAAAACTGAAACTGGTGGCCTGTCTGGAACAGGACTACACCGACACCAAGGACACCATTATACTGACCACCGACCAGTACGGCCGCTGCTGGGGCGAGTTTGTGATCCCCACGGATGGCCGCAATGGAGAATATACACTATCGCTGTATGAACCCAGTCGCGGAAGTTGGGAACTGGACTCATACACAAACAGCCACACGATTACGGTGAGCGCCTACAAACCGCCCCGTTTTGCGGTGACACTTTCCACCACCGCAGCAGATGCCGACAGCACAGCAAACACCGTCCGACGCTTTGGCAAGCTCATAACCATCTATGGCACAGCGATAAGCTACAGCGGCGCACCTATGACCGGCGCCCGGGTGAAATGGGAAGTGTCGCGCGAGAAGATGCAGAACCCCTTCCAGGCCTACTCGGTAGCCGACGAATACCCGTTCTGCGACAGCCTCGAGGTGGACAGCAACGGACTGTTCCAATTCACTTTCACGCCCGAGAGAACTAAGGCAGACAAAAACGAAGACTATATATACACAGCATACGTGCTCGTGCTGGATGCCGACGGCGAGCAGAGGGAGCAACGGCTGGCATTCCACGTCAGCGATGCCGACGGCTACTGCAGCCTCGGCAGCGACGACCTGAGCCACCTTGCTTTCGCCTACAACAACTTCGACCACCAGCCCCTGAAGGGAGCCGTGCGAGTGCAGCTGTACCAACTGCGCCAACCCGACACGCTGCGGATGCTCGACCCGATAATGCAGGAATATCCCGACGCGAAGTGGGTGGGCACACGCGAGGAATTCCGACGGACATTCCCGCATCTGGCATACACAGCCGAAGAGGCCGACAAACGCCGCTGGCCGACAGTGGCCACACGCTGCGACCAGACAACCGAAGAGCGGCATATCGACATTGCAGGACTGCCCTCGAGCCTCTACCGGCTATGTTTCACAGCCCCCGACGGCAGACAATACGACACAGTGGTGAACTACGTGGCCCCCGGCGGACGCGTAACCGGCGACGACATCGTCTGGGTTCGCTCGACGCCGAAGAGACGATATGAATATGAGGCCGTTGGCGTAAAGATAGGCGACACCATCCGCTTAGAGCTTGGCAGCCCATTCGGTAATCAGCCTCTCTACTACAGCGTCAGCAGCGTCGCCAAAGTCTACCGCAGGGGGATAATGGTTCTTGACAACAGCCACACATCCACGCTGGACATCCCCGTTGTCGACGAAATGGAGAACGGCATCACGGTGACCCTTACGGCGATGCGCAACGGCAGGGTCTTCAACCGTCATTACCGCTACATCGTAGCACGGCCCGACCGCTGGCTGAACGTCGGCATCGAGACATTTCGCGACCACCTTCATCCCGGAGAGAAAGAGCAGTGGCATCTGCAAATCAGCGATGCCGACACCAGCCACGGGAAAACAGCCAAAGGCGTAGAGGCCAACCTGTGCCTCACGATGTTCGACAAGTCGCTGGACGAATTTGCCCGCGACAGCTACCTCTTCTGGCCGTGGGGCATCAACTACGCAGGCACACGGGCCACGTTGGCGGGCTCCAGAATGAACAAAATAAATTTCAATAGCCCACTCGTCAGCATCAAGGCCTCCGCCAACAATTCCAGACCCGAATTCGGCCCTATGCTGCCAGTCTCGCGATTCTATTGCCACCAGATGAGACTCGGTTTCAATCCTGGAAGACTCAACGGCACCGTCGTCGACAGCCGTGACGGCGAGCCGCTTATCAGCGCCAATATTGTGTTGAAGAAAAAAGGTGAAATAGTGACCGGTGCGCGTACCGACTTCGAAGGGAATTTCAGCATAAAAAACGTTCCCGAAGGCAGTTACGACCTTGTGGTTTCCTATATGGGATTCAACACCCAAAGACAGCGCATAACCATTTGGCGCGACGAAAGGCTGCGCCTGTACATAGCACTGACGCGATCGGGAGCAACACTCAAGACAGTCCAAATCAAAACCAGCAAGATTCCTGTCTTGGGCGTCAGCGCACCCGAACACGGAAGGCGGTTAGAGGCGAGCGACATAGCCCGTATGCCAGGCAGCAGTGACGAGATAGTAGCCGCTGTGGCCGGCGTTGGCTACGCCCGCGGCGAAGAGGGAATGGTCTCACAGCAAGGCAACGTGCGCAAACGCACCGGCGTGAATGTGCCCAAGGAAGCCATCGCCGAAATACAGCCGCTCCTGCAGTTCGACGGCAGCACAGGCGAACGGCCGATAGCACTGAGGAAGAACCTGTCGACACTTGCCTTTTTCAAGCCCGACCTGCGCAGCGACAAAGAGGGCAGCATCCATCTGACGTTCACTATGCCCGACGCTCTCGCCCAGTGGCATCTGTGCGGCACGGCCTGGACCGAACGGTTCCAAACAGGCAACATAGACCGCACACTCTGGACCCAGAAAGAGCTGATGGTGCAGCCGTTGATGCCTCGATTCCTGCGCCAAGGCGACACCACCGAAATCCGCGCCAAAGTCTCGAACCTGACCAACAGTGCAATCCAAGTGGAAGTGACCCTCGAAATAGGCGACCCTGCGACGACCGGCGCAGCACCGCTTTCCGCCATCACAGTCGAAGGCCACAGCAGCGCCATCGCAAAATGGCGGGTGCCCGTTGGCGACCAGTGGCACACGGCCGAATACAAAATCTACGCCCGCACGGTGCGCCACAGCGGCGGCCACCTCAGTGACGGCGAACAGGGCCTGCTGCCCGTACTGTCCCGGCGCGAGCGCATTGTCGTCAGCCATCCCCTCTATGTTGCAGGATGCAAGGATTCATCGCAAAATGCAACGGCATCGTTCAGCATACCCATAGGCGGAGCCGATTCGGTCGACATAGCATTCAACGACAGCCCGATACAATACGTCATCGAGGCTCTGCCCCACTTCGAGCGGCACCGTATGCCCGGCAACCTCTATTTGGCCAACAGCATCTACGTCAACAACCTTAAGGCAACGCTGGGCCAACTTACGGACAAAGAGCGCAAACGCATCAGCAGCCGCGCCCGCGGCGACCTGCAAAAGCTGCTCGAGTCGCAGACCTCAGAACAGGGATGGAGCTGGATGCCCGGCGGCAAAAAGACCAACCTCAACATCACAGCCTCAATACTGGAACGCATAGTTCCCTACACACTGCAATTGGATGGCTACTACAAACGCCAACTGAAAAAAGCCCTGTCGGCACTTGACAAGGCCATCGTCAAACAGTACAGCGACCAGATTCAAACAGTAACGAATTTACGCACTAACACATTCTCGCATTTTCGTAATAACACAATCTCAATCCTCTACGCCCGAAGCCTGTATTTCGACAGCGAGCCGCTGTCGAAATGCGATAGCGCAACCCGCGAGGCATACGACCACTACTACCGCCAGTGCCTAACGACAATCGACGACGACATACCGCTTATGTGCCAGGGGCAGCTGGCGCTGCTGATGCAGCATTGGGGCGACACGGCCAGTGCCAAAAAGGTGGCACACCGGCTGAAAGAATCGGCACACGTCGACCAGCAGCAAGGGATGTACTGGGTGAAGAACACGAGCGGCTACGGCTGGTACCAGCGACCTGTGGAGACGGCGTCGCTGCTTGTCGATGTCTTTGCCGATGTGCTGCACGACTGGGAATCGGCGAACCGCATACAGCAATGGATACTCACCGCCAAACAGGGCACCACGTGGAAGAGCGATATGGCCACAGCCTACGCCCTCTCCGCCCTGCTGCGCCAGCCCACCGGCAGCGTCCGTCAAGGCAAGGCAACAATCGTTGTCGACACACTAACGAATTCACAAATTAACACATTGACAAATTCCCAAATTAACGAATTAACCCTCAATGTAAAACTGGATAACCCGACCCCCTACCCAGCCTGGGGAGCCGTGTTCTGCAGCAGCGAGCTGCCGATCGACAGCATCCCTGCCAACGGCAGCGGCATCAGCCTACGCAAGACCATCAGCCTCGTCGCACCCGATGGCAGCCAGCACCTGCTGCAACCTGGGACGGCGCTTCGCATCGGCGACCGCGTTCGCGTGCATATCGACATCCATTGCCAGCGCGACCTCGACAATATGGTGCTGACCGATCAGCGTGCCGCTACCTTCGAGCCGGTGAGTACCGCCAGCGGCTGGCGCTGGTGCCACGGAGAAGGAGGCGCCAAAGGGTTCCACTATTACACCGATGTCCGCGACGATGCGCTGAACTGCTATATCGACCACCTGGCGGAGGGGCACTACTATGTAGAGTACGACCTGTGGGTGCGCAATGCCGGCACCTTTGCCGGCGGCATAGGAAGCCTGCGCAGCGTCTATGCTCCCGAATTCAGAGCCAACACAACGTCGACGACAATCCGCATAGTGGATTGAGACAAACCAGCCGGCACAAAGCACCTGAAACGTATTACCCTGCCAACTTTTCCCAGCCGCAAGACGCAAAAGTGACAACCT
>R12__coassemble_550_pt1 | contig 14366 bp, 10 predicted proteins | sample R12__metabat2_low_PE_028 | metagenome-assembled genome bin R12
CGTACAAATACTGTACATATACTGTACATATACTGTACAACGGGCAGTGCTGGTGCTGAAAATCTGGCAGTTAGAGCAGGCGTTTCTGGCCGCTTCGGGGCGGGGAAACGGGGGAAGGAAAATAATTTTTCTGCCGCCGATTGGGCCGAATGCAAAAAAAAGACTATCTTTGTGGTTTGGAAAAAAACGATATAATGAAGCGCAAAGGACTGATAAAAACAGCGTTGTGTGCAATGTTGCTGCTTGCCGGCGGCACCTGCGAGGGGCAAAGTGTGCGTTTGGCACGCCTCAAGAACCGCACGGACATCAGCCTCGACCTCGACCGGCTGTACAACTACAACAACTACGAGCACAACCGTTGGGGTTTGGGGTTCGACATAACGGTGCCGCTGAAATACGACGAGCGCTACGGGACGCTGTTCCAGAACCTTGCCATCGTGTCGGCCTACGCCGGCTATGGCACCGCCGACCACGCGTGGAAGTTCGGCGGCTCGGCGGGAATGCTGTTTCCGCGGTCGGTGGTGCGTGGCTTTCACGTGATGTACCAGCACGACCTGCTTCGCGTGGGCAGCCACAGTTTCGACAACTATAATTTCTTCAATACCAGCAACAACAGCTCCTATTTCAGCTCGCGCTATGCCGGTGCCGACGTCGCCAGCGCCGTCCTGCAGGTCGACATCCCCGGGCCGGGCGAGCTGCTGCTCGAATACAGCCATTCGCGCGAGCGCTATCTCTTTGACGCCCACGGGCTTCTGTACCCCTCGCGGTATGAGGGCGACACGATGCCCTACAGTGTTTTCAACGAGGTGGGCCTCGACCTGTACTGGGGCAAGCACTGGAAACTGGGGCTGCTGGCCAACCTGCGCCGCGAGGACCCCGACAGGAACCTCTACAACATCCTGCCCGGCATACACTACGTGCGCCTGCTGGTGCAATACAACAACAGGATCGAGCTGAAGAACAACCGCGGCCAGCTCTCGCTCTTCGCCCAGGGCGGCGCGGTTCTGGACGACGCGCCCCTCTCGCGGCGCTTCGACTTGGGCGGCACCGGCGGCGGCCGCTACTACTTCAACAACACCCTGCTCACCGTGAGGCCCAACACCTTTATGGCCGATGCCTTCGCGCTGGCCAGCCTGCGCTATACGGCGGGCTTCAACCTCTGGAAATCAGAGATTTCCAATCCGCAGCCCTTCGTCCAGCTGGGTGCCGTGTGGGGCGTGCTCTACGGCAAGGATGTCGTCGACGGCACAAAAATCGTCAACCTCGCGCCCGGCTCGCCAATTGCCATCACGGCCCCCTTCCAGGGCCTGCTCGAACCCGGCATTGGCATAGACAAACTGCTGCATTGGGGCGTGCTGGATATGGGCGTCGCGGCGGCCTATCAGCTGACAAATAAAAATTCTCCTTACCATCTGGACAATTTTTTCAACAAGTTCGCCGTTATGGTGGCGGCAAATCTTGTAATCAACAAGCCTTGAACGAAAACGATAACGAAAACGATTACTAAAATGAACAAAAAGATATTGTTAAGTCTCCTGTGCACGCTGGCGCTGGCGTCGTTTGCCCCGGTCGAGGCGCAGAACAGCTACAGCTTCACCTTCAGCTCGCCCTCGATGGCCAACGGGCGCTACTATATTGCACGCCAGTTCCGCGACGAGTTCCGCCTGCTCGACTCGGCCAACGCCGCCGGCGGCACGGTGGTTTTCGCCGCCAAGAGGCCGATCGACAAAGGCGTATACGTGCTGATGAAAGACCGCAAAACCAAGCTGTTCGACTTTATCGTCGACGACAGCCGCACCTTCAGCGTCACCTTCGACGAGAAGCACACCAACGCCGCTATGAAAGTGCGAGGCTCGATAGCCAACGAGCTGATGTACACCTATATGGACAAACTGGACTGGGCCAACGAGCAGGCCCGCGCCGTAGGCGAGAAACGCAAGGACAAGGCGCGTGCCGACGAGGCGCAGAGGGATATGAACGCCCTGAGCGACGAGATGAAACGCTTCGAAGAGGAATATATGAAGCAGAACAGCAAGTACCTCTTTACCAGGCTGGTGTCGATGTTCGGCAACATCGACGTGCCGCAGGCTATCCCCGCCGGCAGCAGCGACACCAACCTGCGCGACTGGCAGGCCCGCTATGCACGCACACACTATTGGGACAACGTCGACCTCAGCGACCACTCGCTCATCTACACCCCCCAGCTGTTCGACAAGATGAACTACTACTTCTTCGGCATTCTCTACTATCAGGATGCCGACACCATCACCAAATATGCCGAGATGGTGCTCGACAAAGTGGTGAACGACAGCACTATGCTGCGCTATTTTATGGATTTCATCCTGCCCAAGTACGAGCGCAGCACCAAGAACATCGGCTGGGACCAAGTCTTCGTCAACCTGGTCGAGGACTACTACCTGCCGGGCAAGTGCCCCTGGGCCACCAAGGCCGAAGTCTACAACAAGCGCCAAACGGTCGACTTCCTCAAGCAGTCGCTCATAGGCGCTATGGGTCAGGAACTTGTGATGGCCGACACCAACCAGTCGGACAATCCGCAGGACTGGATTTCGAGCCACGCGCTGCCACAGAAATACGTGATGCTGTGGTTCTGGGACCCCGACTGCAACCACTGCAAGAAGCAGACCGCCGAGCTCATCGTGCTCTACGACTCGCTGAGCCGCGCCGGCAACAAGATTTTTGAAGTCTATGCCGTAGGCTACGAAAGCGACGTCGACAAGTGGAAACGTTATGTCCGCGAGCACAAGCTGCCCTTCATCAACGTCGGCGGCCCCAACGTCAACATCGACTATCAGGAAGCCTACAACGTACACGGCGCACCAACGATGATTATCCTCAACGCCGACCGCCAAATCATTATGAACAAGACACTTGCCACCAAGAACGTGCTGCCCTTCATCGAGCAGTACGAGAAGAAGCACCCCGAACAAGCCAACCGAGCCCCCTCGCGCTGGCAGCTTGAAGGAATCAGACGGGCGAAATAAGCGGAAAGCGGAAAGCGGAAAACGGAAAGCGGAGAACGGAAAGCGGAAAACGGAAAGATAATTCGTATTGTCCATTTTAACTTCCACTTTAACTTCCACTTTAACTCCCACTTTAACTCCCACTTTAACCTCCACTTTAACTTCCACTTTAACTTCCACTTTAACTTCCATTTTAACTTCCACTTTAACTCCCACTTTAACTTCCACTTTAATTCCCACTTTAACTTCCACTTTAACTTCCATTTTAACTCCCACTTTTAACTTCCACTTTAACTCCCAATTAAAAAAAAGTATCACCTTTAAAAATATCAACCAATGAGAAAAAACATTGTAGCAGGAAACTGGAAAATGAACAAAACCTTCGAACAGGCTGACGAACTGATCGATGGCATAATGACAAAACTCGAGAAGCAAGAGCTCGGCGAGAACACAATGATGATCATCTGCCCGCCCTTCCCCTTCCTCGAAATGTGCACCGACTACAGCAACGAATCCTATTTCGCCGTCGGAGCCCAGAACGTCAACGACAACGACCACGGCGCATATACCGGCGAAGTCAGCGCCGAGATGCTCCATTCGATGGACATCGACTTCTGCATCGTAGGCCACAGCGAACGCCGCGCCTACTATGGCGAAACCGACGCCATCGTGGCCCGCAAGGTCGACCAGCTCCTCAAAAACGACATCCGCCCCATCGTCTGCTGCGGCGAAGTGCTTGAAGAACGCGAAGCCGGCAAGCAGTTCGACGTCGTCAAACGCCAAATCACCGACGGCCTCTTCCATCTCAGCGCCGAGCAGTTCCAGAGCGTCGTCATCGCCTACGAGCCCGTGTGGGCCATCGGCACCGGCAAGACCGCCACGCCCGAGCAGGCACAGGAAATTCACGCCTATATCCGCTCGCTGATAGCCGAAAAATACGGACAGCAGGTGGCCGACGAGACCAGCATCCTCTATGGCGGCAGCTGCAAGCCCAGCAACGCCCGCGAACTCTTCGCCAACCCCGACGTCGACGGCGGCCTCATCGGCGGTGCCTCGCTCAACGCCGACGACTTTGTCGACATCGCAATGGCATTCTGATAGTGAATAGTGAATAGTGAATAGTGACCAGTGAATAGTGACCTGTGACCAGTGACCTGTGACCAGTGAAACGAATGCGCTCGTGTCACAGGTCACTATTCACAGGTCACTCATCACAGGTCACTGGTCACAATTAAAAATCAACAATTGAAATACGAACACCTTATAGCACAGCGATTCCTGCAGCGCGACAAGCACAACTTCTCGCGACCGCTCGTCAACATCGCAACCTATACCATCGCCCTCGGCATAGTCGTTATGATTATGGCCGTCAGCATCTTGCGCGGCTTCCAGCAAAACATCACCGACAAAGTCACCGGCTTCGGAGCCCACATCACCGTCCACAGCCAAGCCTGGACCGCCGACTACGACGACGCCTACATCACGATGAGCCCGTCCGAGGCCGACGCCCTCAGGCACTTGCCCCTCATAGCCAACCTTCAACCCACCGCCACCAAAGGCGGAATGCTCAAAACCGACAGCCAGATACAAGGCATCATCCTCAAAGGCATCGACCACACCTTCGACACCACCTTCTTCGCACGCAACCTCGTCAGCGGACACCTGCCAGCCACCGGCGACACCAACGCCACCAACCAAATCATCATCTCGCAGCGACTGGCGCAAAAGATGAACCTCAACCTCGGCGACAAGGCTCGCACCTACTTCTGGGCCGGCAACACCTACCGCGCACGCGCACTCCTCGTCACCGGCATCTACAACACCGACCTCGCCGAATTCGACGACCACTACATCATCGGCAACATCGACCTCATCCGACGGCTCAACAACTGGCCACCCGACGCCGCCTCAGCCTACGAAATCAACATCCGCAACTTCAGCCAGCTCGACCAAGCCCTCACCCTCGTCAAAGACAACACCCCCTTCAACCTCGCCGTCCACTCCATCGTCGAACAGCAACCCTCAATGTTCGCCTGGCTCAACCTGCTCAACTCCAACATCATCCTCATCCTCATCATCCTCGCCGTCGTCACCTCCGCATCCATCGTCTCAGCACTACTCATAATGATTTTCGAAAAGACAGCAATGATAGGACTCCTCAAGACACTCGGCGCCACCAACCGCTCAATCCGCCACATCTTCATCCTCAAAGCCAACACCATCATCCTCAAGGCACTCATCCTCGGCAACGCCGTCGCCGCAGCACTCTGCCTCCTGCAGCACCATCTCCACATCCTCCGCCTCGACCCCGAAAGCTACTCGATGCCATACGTCCCCATCGACCCCAACCCCCTCATTTTCATCCTCGTAAGCATAGCCACCGCCGCCATCGCCAACGCAGCACTCCTCATACCCACCACAGCCATAGCCCATATCCATCCAGCCAAAACAACACGACAGGAATGACCACACCAGCCAGACACACAGCACCCAAATTCAAAAAGCCACGCAAAGGCAAGTGGATCATAATGTCCATAACAATCATCCTCGGACTCGCAGCCCTCTGGATCATCAACACCTTCGCACAGCAGATACGCCAGTCAGAAGAAGAAAAAGTACGCATCTGGGCCAGCGCCGTCAGCCAGAAAGCCCAGCTCATATCCTCAACCGAGACATTCTTCAACGAAGTCGCCATCGACGAACGCCGCAAAGTCAAACTCTACATCGACGTGCTCCGCTCCTTCAACAACAGCGACCTCTCGTCCGACGCCGCCTTCAGCCTATCATACGTATCCTACATCGTCGACAGCTCGCGCACACCCTTCATCATCCTCAACCGCGACACCCTCATCACCTCCTGCGGCAACATCACACCCACCCCACAACAAGACCGCCAACTCATAGGCACCAAACCCTCGCCACAACTCCTCCAAAGCTTCTCCGACAACCCACCCTTCAACTATACCATCTGGGGCATACCCCTCACACTCCTCTACCGCCAGTCCCAGATCTACAGCGATATGCGCGCCACACTCGACAACCTCAACACCTCATTCCTCACCGAAGTCACCAACAACAGCGTCCTCGTACCAGTCATCATCGTCGACAGCACACGCCAAAACGTCATCTCCTCAGGCAACATCAACCCCTCACAGTTCGACACACCCCAAAAGCTCAACGACAAACTCAGCCAGATGGCCGACCAAAACCAGCCCATCACACTCCAACTCCCCAACAGCCGCACTGCCTACGTCTACTACCAGCCCACACCGATGCTCCGACTCCTACGCATCATACCACTCGTCTACCTCTTCCTTGCACTCGTCCTCCTACTCATCTCCTACAACCTCTTCCGCACAGCACGCAGCGAAGAAGAAAACCGCGTCTGGGTAGGTATGGCCAAAGAAACAGCCCACCAGCTCGGAACACCCATCTCCTCACTCAGCGGATGGGCCGATTACCTCGAGGGCAAAACCCTCACACAGCCCTACCTCGACGAAATACGCAAAGACATCGACCGGCTCGACACCATCGCACGGCGCTTCTCCAAAATAGGCAGCACCCCCGAACTCACACCGCAGGACGTCACACAAGTGCTGCAACACACCATCGCCTACCTCCAAAAACGCTCGCCGCGCAAAGTCAACTTCGTCACCACACTCCCCGACCATCCCGTCATCGCACCCCTCAACCCCTACCTCTTCGAATGGGTCATTGAAAACATCTGCAAAAATGCCATCGACGCAATGCAAGGCAACGGCACCTTCACCACCATACTCACCACACAAGGCAACCTCATCCACATCGACCTCGCCGACACAGGCAAAGGCATACCACCATCACAGCAAAAATACATCTTCAACTCAGGCTACACCACCAAACAGCGCGGATGGGGACTCGGCCTCTCACTCGCACGACGCATCATACAAGACTACCACAAAGGACACATCGCCCTCAAATACTCCATCCCCGGACAAGGCACCGTCTTCCGCATCACCATCAACGCACAACAGGAATCCCAACCCACAAAATAAAATCATCCACAACATCCCTATTCCAGATTTTTTTCGTAATTTTGCATTCCTAAAAAATACAACACCGCACTTTGACATATCATACAAACAACAAATTAACAGAAGATTACAACAAAAAAAAAGAATTAGGTGATTAACACCTTCCACAGTTTATATTTAACTGCATAAACGGTTGTGATTTGCTTAAAAAGAAGACATTAGAAGAGATATTTGACATTACGAAGTATACAAATATAACTAAAACAATGTCTTGCACAATGTCAAAGAAACTAAAAATCCTGCCCAATTGGGCAGGATTTTTAGTTTTATAGAAGATATTTCTAATCCTGAATAAAAGACTAAAACAACTCCAATTGTTGCCCCGGAGCATTTGGAGGTGTCTCCTTCCGACAGGTAAAAAGCTCTATCTGTCCGAACTGCTTGTCGGTGATGGTCAGACAGCCTACCTGTCCGTATTCTGGCAGGAAGGTCTTGACACGCTTGAGGTGGACATCGGTATTCTCGCGACTGGCACAATGGCGTACATAGATAGAGAACTGGAACATTGTGAAACCATCTGTCAGAAGGTCTTTGCGGAATCGCGCGGCCGCCTTGCGTTCTTTCTTGGTCTCGGTAGGGAGGTCGAAGAAAACAAGGAGCCACATAATGCGATATTCGCTGAAACGGTCCATCAGAGCACTGGGTAGGTTATCTTTCGAGCCTCGCCGGCAAAGCAGCGTGCCAGCGATGCCGTCGTCTGGCTGACCGCCACCATCAGCGAACTTCGTTGACCGCCAATAACGACATCAAGAGTCGGTATGGTCAGCAGATTGCGCTTGATGTCGGTAGTGACCTCGCTGATATCGGGATAGAGCTGCATCGTCTGCACTACAAGACGGTCGACGAAAGGGCGATAAGGTTCCATAATGTCGTCGGCAAGGCAATAGGCATTGTAGCGGTTGTGGTGGTGAATGCCAAGCGTAGGCAGCAAGCCGCTGCTGACCAGGGCACGTGCCACGGTGGCGCGCAGTATGGCATAGCCGTAGTTGAGGAATGCATTCGGCTCGTCGCCATAGCGTTCGCGTGTAAAGTCGTCCAAGTCGGGGAACATTTTCTTCCAATAGTAGGCTGCGGCGCGCCCTTCGAGGTTTGTGCTGTCGCCCGAGCGTACATCGGCAGCCCAATGGAGCATATTGCCCGTTTCGGCATTGTGCAGTTCACGCAACAGGGCTGCCTGATTGAGTATCTTTTGCTGCACAGTCTGCTGCCACAACTGTTTGCGCAGCGGCAGCGATGCGTTGATTTGGTCGCGGAACCGTTCGCTCTGCACCGTATGCCCTTCGAGTGGCAGCATCAGCCCCACGGGCAGATGGCGTTTATCGCAGGTAACGACGGCTGCATTGTTGTCGAGCAATGCGGCCATTGCGCCGTGGGTGATGGTAATTTGCTGATGGTCGAGGACAACGATACCGATATCCTCTATAGGCACTGTGGTCTGTCGTTCAGGACTGTCGTCCTGCTTTTCGATGCGTATCACAAGCTGGGCATTGCGCAGCGACAGATAGGCCGAATTGGAGAAACAAAGTGTGCGCTTGATCATATTCAATACTCCCCTACTTTAACGATTCGGCCAATGTGGTCGACCCGAACTTTGACAATGCCTTTGAGATTGTTTAATGCCTTAACTCGTTTCCAAGTAATGCCTTGAAGTTCATTTGTATCTTCTACAGTTGTCTCTAAATGATGGCGGAAAACGTAGTATTTGCTTGACATTTTCTGCACCCTGTAGAGATTTGAACTGATACGTGCATAGTTACGTTCGTCGAGGAGGTCGATCTCGTTGGGGTCAAAGCCTTGCGATGGATTCGGGAAGACGAAGTATTCGTTCTGCTTCATCGTAAAAAGGAATTGCCAGCCTTTGTCCTTGTTGTATTCCCTGTCAATAACCGGGAGTCCCAACTCGACAACACGCGCAACGGCCTCATAGAAAGAGACAAGATGCTCCTGAATGTTGCCATCGGCATCGATAAATATTGCCGAATGGTGGTTGTTCCTAAGGTTGACATAGTCGGCAGGGATAGGTTTGCCATCGGCATCGAGAAGCATTTTCCCGTCTTTATCGTGTTTGTGATGCAATGGCTCCAGTTCATAATTCTCGGCAATAGTGACGCGTTTGATTTTTATGCCTTTCTCACGGTTAAGCCATATAGGATTATTTTCGAGATTTGAAAAAGCCTTTGCAGCGTCGCCGCCAAATTCATTCAGGCGGTCTTCGAGCAGACGACGAACACCGAGATCAAGAACTTTGTCGATTTTGAGGTCTTTATCGACAGGCTTGCGAATGACTGGTTGTGGCTCATACCATTGTATAGTCACCGTGTCGGGTACACATTGTGAACGTTTTTCGTCAAGCCATATAGGATTCTTTTCCAAGCTGTTCTTGCCAGTAAAAGCCTTCTTGGGATCGCCACCAAAAGCATTAAGCCGGGTTTGCAGTGCCTTGCGATAGGATGGATTCTGCACCTTGGCTATCTCTTCGGCAGTCATCTTGCTTCCGACAGTCAACGGCTTCGTATGTAAAATGTTTATGCAACCATAAACAGTCTCCTTGTGCAAAGCACCTCGTGGCGTAAGCTGTATTTTCTTACGGTTGCCGTTTTTACTCTTAGTGGTATTGGTGTTTCGAGTCACCACTTTGTTTTTGGCCTTTATCGAAACCAATATCATTTCGAGATGGCGTTTTGCCTCGGAGCGGAAGTTGGGTTCGATGGGCGATTTGAACCGTAAATGTCCGTTTCCGTCACGTTCAAGGAAACGACGTTCGATGGCCCGGATGTCATCTTCGTCGCGGGCATTGAGGTGGTTGAGGTAGTTGATATAGGCTGGTTTGGTGAAAGCGATTGTAAGCGCATCCATAGCGTGATGGCGATGGTCGTTGCGCTTGGTCCAATTGTCGATGCGACGTATCCGTTGGCCGTCGCGACCGACGATGACCTGTGTAAGACCCTGACGCTCATATTTGTCCCAATTAAGTTCCTGCATAATGTCGACCAGCTGCCAGTCGTTGCGTAGACGGTCGGTGATGCTGCCAGTGGTGGCCGTCACGGTGCGGGCTATGTCGCGCAGCATTTCCTGTGCCTTGCGCGATATGTATTGTGTATTGCGCAGGTCGCGCTCGATAAAGTCGGACGGGATTTCGTCAACTGTCATCTTCAGTTTCTTGGCTTTTGCCGGCGAGATGGCACCTTTCTGGAACAATGCGTCAATCCTTGCCTTGTATGCAGCAGCTCCGTCGGGGCCATATTTGTCTTTGACATAGTCCATCGCCGTGGCGTTGCCTTTCTCGATATTGACATCGCGAAATTCGAGCGTCTTGTTTGAGAACGAGTCGTCGAACAATCGTGCCTGCGGGATGATATGCTCTATATCTATCTTTTTACTAAACAAATCTTCACGCGAAATGTACTCATTTGAATAGAGGGTCTTGAATCCGTTGGTTTCCAGCTCCTGAAACAAACGGTAACGAATAATGTCGTTGCGGCTGACGTGCGTGAGACCGAACTCTTTTTGTAGCAACGCCTTGATTCGCTCGGTTTCTTTGGTGTTCTTGCTAACGGCATCTGCCATTGCTTGTCGTTCTGCTGAGTTTTTCTTCAACTCACGTGCCAGCTCAATCCTGACCTCGTCGGGACGGCCATAGGCATCGATGACACCATTGACGACATTGACCATCTGGTTGAGGATTTTCTCGACAACGGGATTGCGCAGGCTGTTCTTTGGCAGCTGCTCGAGGTGGTCTTTGAGCTGACGGTTGTCGATTTCGTCGCGCGTAAGCGACTGTGCCGAATGGCGATAGCCCGCCAGGGCGCAGGCTTCGCTGTATATGTGTCCCGCAGCCATAAAAGGCAATATCTTCTGGATGGCCTTAACACTGAGGCTGCCATAGTCGTCCTCGAACTTGACACCAGCAAAGAGTCGTGCATACTCTTTAGGCATTTTAAGCAGCTCCATCAGCCGTTCCACCAGTTTCTCGTCGCCAGTAGCCGAATTGTCACCTTCGAAAGAGTAAAGCAGATGCCACAGCCGATACTGCGGCTCACGGTCGAGAGCCTCGCCCTGCTTGCTGCTATCGAAGTCGAGCCAACTGCTCTCGAAACCCAATCCATTGAAGACTCCACGAACGGTGGTGACAATGTCATTCGACGGCATCTTGGCAAAATCCCATTCACCGTGACCGCTCAGCTCGACAACGCTGCCTGCCGCCTTCAGAAGGCTGGCCATAGTGCGGTTGCCTTCGAGTGTGGCGAAGTTCAGGTCGAAGCCTCTTGTCTTCGAAAACAGTATTTTAAGCGCCTCCGTCTTGCTTATCTTCTCTTTATAGAGAAGCTCATCGAACAGCATCTGCTTCTGGTCCTCATCGATGGGAAATTCCCCGTCTTCAGTCCTGACAACGACATTGTTGAGCGTCTGCCAAATCCTGAAATGCTGGAACAGCGGTGACGATTTGGGACTAACCTTGCGATTTTCGAACGGACAATTGGACACGAGCCACTTCTGCGATTTCAATCTACGCTGATAGAAGATAACGACATCCCTTATCTCGTGTTTCAGTTCATCGGTCAACTCGGGATGGAACACAGCCTGGGTTTCCCAAATCTGCTCGAACTCGTCAAGATAGTCGCGCCTGTAGAATGGCTGGTTCTTCAGGCTGACGTTGGAATCTTTGTCCAACGACTCCATTAGCTTTTGGCCTATAGTCTTATGATTGATATACAATTCCTTGCTACGGTCACTAATGGCACCGAGATATCCACTGCTGCCATTGATTTGGCCATTGATGTCGCATATCACCATGGCCAGTTCTTCCTTGTTCAATTCGCGCCGCAGGGCATCGTTTCGCAACGAATAGAGTGCTTTGTTTCTATCGAACTTCTTGCCTTTAATATCCATCGTGAATATGCCGAATCGTTTTCGGAACTCTGCCGATGTCGACCTACCGCTCATTCCGTCGATAGCCTTGCGCAAGTCGGCAGTCAGAATATCCGGGTGAAATGCCAGCTGGAAAGTCCATATCTTATCTAATTCAGACTGAAGGTCTGAGCGATAGAAATCTGGTATCAGATGCTTTCCCTCCGAAAGCAAGCGACATCCATACTGCCCCGGCGTAAGACCTTCATCGTACATTTGCCGCGCCACATCGAGGCTGTCGACAAAGAAACCGTCCTCTTCCCCTTTGGCTTTGCGACTGCTTTTATAGCCGCGTTTTTTGTTGATCATAAGCAATACTCGCGCCAACTGTTCGAGCGTAATCTCTTCGCTGGCAGCCTTGGCACGCAGACGGTAGGTTTCGAACGTGCTGTTGTTGCCTTGTTCGGAAAGAATGGTCTCGTCGCCAATCCAACCTTGCTGCTTCAGAATCTCTATAAGATTTTCGCGACGCAGCTTGTAACGCTGCAAATTGCGACGCATTGCCCTTTTCTGCGTACGTTCGGCGTTGGTCGTTATCGGCTTACCTGATTCGAATTGTTTCTGTTCGTCAACAGTCAACGGATTCACCCTGACGCCCAAACGCACAATTGAAGAGGTCTCGTTTTCTGCTTCGGCTTCATTGACAACAGCCCAACCGATGCTGCCTGTGCCCAAATCCAATCCTAATACTTTTTTCATATTGATGACTTTATATTAAAAAAGACGAGATAGAAATCCCGCCTTCAATGTTTTCACAACGGAATAATCCTTATTGTGATTTGCTTAAAAAGATTTTGCAAAATTACAACTTTATTTTCAAATAGCAACAAAATTAAGCAAAAAAAATTATGCAATTTGAATATATTCAAATTGCATAATTCGCCAACTACATATATCACAATCAAATACAAACAGAATTCCCTTCACAGAATGAAGGGAATAATATAGCCATAAATCTTTAAATCCGTTCTCACACTTCACTTCTGCAGGCAAGCTTTCAGAGCCCCGACGAAACGATGGATGTCATCCTCCGTCGTGTCGAACGAGCACATCCAGCGCACAATGTCCGTGGGGGCACCAGTGGCCGCATCGGTGCCGCTCTCCGACCAGTCGTAGAAGAAACACTCCTCCTGCAGCGCCGTCCAGACAGGACGCGGCAGCTCGGCAAAAACACTGTTCACCTGCACAGGATACACAATCCTCACCTGCGGCAGCGTCTTCCTCAGCTCGCCGAGCAGCAGCTGCGCCATCCTGTTGCTGTGCTCCGCATTGCGGCGCCACAGCGGCTTTTCGCCAGGCGTCTCCTTCAGGTAGGCCTCAAACTGGACAGCAACAAAGCGCATCTTCGAGCACAGCTGCCCCATCTGCTTGCGACGGTACTTCATCTCCACATCAAGGGCCGGGTTCAGTATCACCGCCGACTCGCCCATCAGCAGCCCGTTCTTGGTGCCGCCGAACGAAAGGCAGTCCACACCCGCATCTGTGGTCATCTCCCTGAACGTGCAGCCCAGCGCAACAGCAGCATTGGCCAGACGGGCACCGTCGACGTGGAGATACATATTGTAGCTGTGCGCCAAGTCGGCCAAGGCGCGGATTTCCTCGATGGTATAGAGCGTGCCCAGTTCCGTGCTCTGCGTGATGGAAATGGCGCGGGGCTGCGAATGGTGCTCAAAGCCGAAGCCGTGCAGCTGCGTCCGCACCAGGTCCGGGGTCAGCTTGCCGTCGGGCGTGGCCACCGTCAGCAGCTTGCAGCCCACAATGCGTTGCGGCGCACCGCACTCGTCCACATTGATATGGGCCGTGTCGGCACACACCACAGCATTATGCGAACGGCACATCGCGTCGATGTTCAGCACATTGGCACCCGTGCCGTTGAAAACGAAATACACACTGGCATCCGCACCAAACACCTCCTTAAAACGCTGTCCCACACGGGCACAGTATTCGTCGTCGCCGTATGCCAAAGCGTGTTCCCTGTTGGCCTCAGCGATGGCCTGCAGCACTTCGGGACTCACACCCGAATGGTTGTCGCTTCCAAATCCTCTTTTCATATATTCATTTAAGTTTAAAATCGGGGTTAAAGGGAGTTAATGGTGAAGTTAAAAGGAAGTAAAAGGGGAAGTAAAAGGGGAAGTAAAAGGGGAAGTTAAAAAGGAAGTTAAATCGGAAGTAAAAAGGGAAGTTAAATCGGAAGTAAAAAGGGAAGTTAAAAAAGAAGTTAAAGGGGAAGTTAAAATGGACAATACGAATTCTCATTCCGCTCTCCGTTTTCCGTTTTCCGTTCTCCGTTCTCCGCTCTCCGTTCTCCGTTCTCCGCTCTCCGTTGTCCGTTTTCCGTTCTCACTTCTCCGTTTTTTGGTTTTCTGTATGGTTTTCGTAGGAAGTTTTCCGATTTCAGCTCTCC